>Ga0182238_1000018_pt1 | contig 85829 bp, 79 predicted proteins | sample hydfrates6_PW_90_FD_132439 | JGI IMG/M metagenome (GOLD analysis project Ga0182238, IMG submission 132439) | Subsurface microbial communities from deep shales in Texas, USA - hydraulic fracturing test 6_PW_90 | ecosystem: Environmental > Aquatic > Deep subsurface > Shale gas/oil reservoir >... | reverse complement strand
GCGTTCCCCCACAAGCGCAGTTTTTGCCTTCTTTTTTCTGCGCAAGCAAAAAAGAAGGTCGGCCAACAGGCCGAAACCTGCAACTGGTATAAACGACAATGCCTCCGGCGGGCCCTTCAGGCGGACCAAAGGGGCGGGCCCCCTTTGGAATCCCTGAGTTGTCAGCGGGCTTGCAGCTGCCGGGTTCATGCGACCGCATAATCCGCGTCCAAGCTGCAAGCCCGCTGACGGGGATTTGTGTTCAGTGTGTCATGGCTGCACGGTTTGGAGCTGCTTAGGTTCGTCATATCCCTCAGAGCTAAAAAACCGCCGTCAGCATATACGCCAAGCCGCCTCCGCATCTTAGCTTTCGGAAAGCCGAGTGCGGCTTGGCAACACAAATGTTTTTGGGAGATTCTTAAGAACCCTTTTGCAAAAGGGTTCTTAAGCCCCCGGAGGGTCCCCGAAGGGCCGCCGGAGGCACAAGTAAAGGGCGGGCCAATTGGCCCGCCCTTTACTTGTCTGTATTGTTTGTCGTTGAAAACGAAGCCCTTCGTTTATTCCTGCATCCGTTCGATGAGCTGTTGCAGTTTTGAGGCCTGTGCGGCGAGCGATTCGATGGCTTCGCGCGACTCTTGCATCGCTCGGGCGGTTTCGGAGGAGATGGTGTTGATCTCGTCCGTGGCGCGGTTGACTTCTTCGCTGGTCGCGGACTGTTCTTCCGCGGCGGTGGCGATGTTTCGGACCTGATCTGCGGATTGTTCCACGAGCGTCTGGATTTCGGTCATGGAGGCTCCGGCCTTTCCGGCGAGTTCGGTGCCTTCGGTGATAGCGGCGACGGCCTCTTCGGTGGATTCGAGGTTTTCTCTGGCACCGTCCTGAATATCCCGAACGGCCTGTCCTACTTCCTTGGTGGCGGCCATGGTCTTTTCGGCCAGTTTGCGGACTTCGTCGGCGACGACTGCGAAGCCTCGTCCCGCCTCGCCTGCGCGGGCGGCTTCAATGGCGGCGTTGAGCGCGAGCAGGTTGGTCTGGTCGGCGATGTCTTCGATAACCTGCATGACGGTGCCGATGCCGTCGGCCTGTTCTCCGAGGGTGCTCATGCTGTTTCTGAGTTGCTCGGAGCGTGCTTCGATGCGGTTGATGGCGCGAACCACCTGCTCCACGATGTTGGCTCCGTCCTGCGCCTGCTGCTTGGCATTATCGGCGTTTTCGGCGGCATCGGAGGCGTTTTTGGCGACTTCCAGCACGGTGGCGTTCATCTGTTCCATGGCGGTGGATGTTTCGGCCACGCGTTCCTGTTGCAGGTCGGTGCCGCGTGAAGCCTGTTCGACTTGCGCGGCGAGTTGTTCGGCGGCCGAGGAGAGCTGCTCCGAGATGGTGTCGGCTTCCTGTGCGATGTTCACGATGTTCTCGCGCTGGGCCACGGCCCGGCGTTCGCCCTGCTTGATGGCGGTCATGTCCTTGATAAGGGTGAAGCCGCCGATGATCTTGCCGTCGAGATCCTTGAGGGGGGCCGAATCAACTATTATGTCGTACCGTTTGCCCTTGTCTGTTTTTCCGGAGGTCTCGACGCCGAGCAGGCATCTGTCCTGATGCAGGCATTCGTGCAGCTTGGTCTTCTGACTGGAATCGCCGTAGACGAACTCGCCGAAGGGTTGTCCGATGTAGTCATCGGGCTTTCCGGGCTTGTCGAAGAGGTCAAGTTCCTGCTGGTTGATGAAGGTTATCCGTTCATCCATGTCTACCACGACGCACGGAATGGTAATGCCGCTGAGAAGCCCCTGCGCAAAGCCGAGCTTGGTCTTGAGTTCGGCGGTCATGTCGCGAACGGCATCGATCGTTTCGCCAATGGCGTCGCGGGCGGGGTAGCTTATTTCCGCATTGTAGTTGCCTTCCGCCACCTTGTGCGTGAAGGCGGAGAGTCCTCGCAGGGGGCGCACCACCACGCGGACAAGCAGCACGAGAATCAGCGAGATGACCAGCAAGGCTGCGGCGGCGATTCCGACATTCCAGTAAAGGACCTTCTTGTCTACGCCGTGCATCATTTCCGTCTGGGTGAGAGAGAAGCCGTAACTCCAGCCCCATGGCTCGAAATACTTGATGAAAACCTGCTTATCGTCGCCTCGGAAGACGTATTTGACGATGCCGTCCTTTTCCTCGCTGAAGTCGGACCAGAAGGAATAGTCGGCCAGAGTCTTGCCTTCGAGGGTGGGGTGCAGAATCAGGGTTCCCTTGCGGTTGAAAATGAATCCGTAGCCTTCGCCGCCGATGCTTGCGGCTTCCACGGCCTTGCGAAATTCGTCGGTAAGGATCTTACGCCCCACGTAGACCACGCCGACGATCTCGCCGGAGGCGTTCTTGAGCGGTCTGTAGCCGGTCTGGTACCACGCGTTCACCACGTAGGCGATGCCGTAATAGGTTTCGCCTTTCATTATGGTCTTGTAGACCGGGCTGGACGACGGAATGTAGGTGCCCACAGCACGGCTGCCGTCTTTTTTCTGCACGTTCGTCGAGATGCGCAGCAGCTTTCCGGGCAGCAATTGAAATATGGTTGCCGTACCGCCCACGCGCTTCTGCACCCTGTCCACGACGTCGTAGTTCTGCGTCACCGTGTTCAGGCCCATCTTCATCTTCGGGATGGTCACCCGCTCGCTTTTGCCCGTCATCTGGTTCACGATGGTCATGGACGTGGTATCGTTTCGATCCAGATACGGTGTCCCTTCTTCCTCGATCTCCGCATCCATGTAGGAAAGATCGCCTTTGACCTTGTCCGCGAGCGTGGACTGCTGCATCTCCATCATGCGGTAGATGCTCTCCGAGAAGGCCTCCATGGATGTTTCGCCGAGAACCGTGAGCGAACTTTGAACCTGAATGTAGGTGATGGTTGACATGGTAATGATCGCGAGGCCCACCACCGAAAGAACCCCTATAAGCAACTTGGACTGGAACGGCATGTTCTTGATCACGAAAACCCCCCGGTTTCGTTGAAATGATACGTCCGGCCTCCGCCCCCGAAAGCAACGCCACTTCGGGGAGGATTAGTTATTTTGTCACTCCGCAAATGAAAAAAGTCAATGAAATCATGTGAGCTTTTGCCCCCTTACAAAAGAAAGGTTGCAGCGGCGGCCCCGCAGGCCACCACACGAAGCACGTCAACCCGCATTCTGAGGGCAATGAATGCCCCCACGGCGATGGCGACCGAGACAGCCGTCCAGTCGGTGCTCAGGACAAATCTTCCCGCCACGGCGGCCATGAGTCCCACGAGGCTGATGAGGCTGCCCTTGAGCATCCTGGCGGCAACGGGTGAGGCCACCAGAAGGCGGGATACGGGAGCGATGAAGTGCAGAATGATAAAAGAGGGGGTGAAAACCGCCACGGTTGCCACGGCGGCGCCAACCAGTCCGGCCACCTTGTATCCCACGAAGGTGGCGGTCATGACGATGGGCCCCGGGGTGAGCTGGCCCAGCGCGATGCCGTCCATGAACCCTGCTTCGGTCAGCCAGCCGCGCACTTCCACCACCTCGTGCAGCATGAGCGGCACGGAGACGTACCCGCCGCCGAATGCGAAGAGGTCGATGCGGGCCATGAGCGCTGCCAGCCCGCCAAGTTCAGGCAGGTAGGAGTGCAATACGAGCCAGCAGGCCACGGCAATGAGAACAAGGCAGAATGGCACGAGAAACCCGCCACGCCTGCCGCCGGGCGGTGCGTCGGGACGCAGGGCAGGGAGCTCGCGAAAAAGAGGCACTGCCAGAAGGCAGACCACCACGAGCGCGATGACCGGGTTGCCCTTGAACGCCAGCCAGATACCTGCGCCCAGGGCGAGCAGACGCGCCCTGATGGAATCGCAATATTGCAGGGCAAAATCGAACGCGGCACTGAGCACCAGCGCCACCACAACCACCTGAAGTCCGGCAAAGGCCGCCTGTATGCGGGGCAGGTCCGCGCCCTTGAAATACAGAATGGACAGGCCGAGCATGAGCAGAAAGGCCGGAAGGGAGAAACCGAGGTAAGCCACGAAGGCGCCGGCAGTGCCGCGGATGCGCAGTCCGGCCCACGCAGCCACCTGCATGGCGGTCGCGCCGGGCACGAGCTGCGCGGCGCCCATACCGAGGCTGAAATCCTTTTCATCAAGCCATCCATGGCGTTCCACCACGGCTTTTTTGATGTAGGGTATCATTGCCGGGCCGCCGAACGCGGTGGTTCCCAGCTTCAAAAAGACGCCCAGCAGAGCAAGTAGACTCGGTTTGTTCAAAGCTCCTCCATGACGTCTGGATGCCACCGGGATTCAGGTATTGCAACCTACCGCTGTGGTTGAGAATTGCCTTCGCACCTGCTATCCCATCGCTAAAGGGAGGTTCCGTCCCATGTTCAAGAACGACAAACAGTACACTCTGGACAGCGTGGTCCGCATCGGCATAACCGCCGCGTTGTTATGGGGAGCCGTGCTGCTTCTCGATACGCTCAGCGACGTTCTGCTGCCTTTCGCGGCGGCTCTGGCCTTCGCCTATTTCGTCAATCCGCTGGTGGAGCGGGTTCAAGACAAGGTGAAAAATCGCAAGCTTGCCGTGGGCCTCACGCTGAGCTCGCTTTTCGTGGTGCTCGGAACCGCCTTGTGGATCGCCGTGCCCATGGCAATTCGCGAAGTGGCCCGAACCGGCAAGTTGCTGACTTCGCTGGTGAACGACTCCAACATGGCGCAACGCGCCGTGGAATATCTGCCCGAGGACATCTGGAGGGCACTGGTGGACTTCGTGAAACGCCCCGAAGTCCGCGAGCTTCTGACGGAATCAGGCTTTCTGAACACCGCTCAGGAGGCGGCCAAGAAAGTGCTTCCCGGTGTCTGGAACCTCGTGAGCGGCACTGCAGACACCATGCTGGCGGTGGGCGGACTCATGATCATCCTGCTGTACCTCATCTTCCTGCTGGCGGATTTCGAACGTCTCAAGCACTGGACCGACCAGTTGCCGCCCTCGTGGCAGAACCCGGCCAGAGAGTTCTCCGACGAGTTCACCGGAGCCGTGGATCGCTACTTCCGCACGCAGGCATTCATTGCGCTGACCGTGGGCGTGCTGTTCTCGATCGGCTTTCTGATTCTGGGAATGCCGCTGGCCGTTCTGCTGGGCATGTTCATCGGGCTGCTGAACATGGTCCCCTACCTGCAGACGCTGGGACTCATTCCGGCCTTCATTCTGGCCGGGCTGGATGCGCTGGCCACCGGCGGGAACTTCTGGGCCGCACTAGGCGGCGTCGGGCTGATCTTCGCCGTGGTGCAGACGCTTCAGGACGGATTTCTGGTACCCAAATTTCAGGGCGACAGCCTCGGCCTTTCGCCCTGGATGATCCTGCTTTCGTTGTCTGTATGGGGGAAACTGCTGGGCTTTCTCGGGCTGGTGCTGGCTCTGCCGCTCACCTGTCTCGTACTGGCGTACTATCGCCGCAAGGTGATGCACCGACCCGCCTGAACGGGTTGATGAGGACCGGTTACAGGTCGCACTTCCGGCCGTCGCCGCTCCTCTCCGGTTCCACCTGAAACGGCAGGATGATGAATATCTCGTTCCCCTCGGGGTGCACCTTCAGGCCCACTTCGCCGCGATGCAGTTCCACCACCTGCCTTACGAAATACAGCCCGTGCCCCGAGCCCTGCTCCGCAGCGGTGTCCGAGCCCCGGAATCCGGGCTCGAAAAGCTCCATGGGATCATCCACGTTCGGCGGCTCGCCAGTGGTGAACACGAACATGCGTATGGCGCTTGCGCCCTGGCCGAAGTAGTCCTTGAGGATGCGCCAGCCATAGCTGACGAACTTGCCACGCCTGCCGTCCGGCAGTTCGACCTTGCCGGTGTACTTCACCGCGTTGGAAAAGAGATTGGCGAAGACCTGCGAAATCAGCCCCACGTCCATGTACATGCGCACGGCCTGATCCGGCGCTCCGCCAAACGATAGGTCCACCCTGATGTCCCGCTCCGCCATCCGCTCCAGATACCGCTCCAGCTGCGGTTCAATGACCTGCCGCATGAGGTTGCAGGGCCGCTTCTCCAGCACATAGCGTCCTTCCTCGAAGTGTCTGCGGCGCAACAGCGTCTCCAGAAACATGCTGGTCTGCACGTAGTGGCGGTAGATCTCCTCGTACTGTTCACGCAGGCCGCCATGCATCCTGTCGAGCTTCTTGGCAATCCGGCGACAGCATTCGTTATCTGCGGCCTCGGCCTCGTCGCGCAGATCGGAGAGCGAATCGATTCGCCGTCTCAACCTGTTGAAATAAAGCTTGAAATAAATATTGGGAACAATGACGTTGTGGCCGATGTCCTCCACCAGATTCCTGATGAAGTCGAGGTGCTCGCGGCTTCTGTCGCGCAGGATGCGGTTATGGAGCTGAAACCCGACGCGGTTGGCGTACTTCTCAAGGAACAGCAGCATGTCGCTTTCAAGTTCCTGCGGCATGATTACCACCAGCATTCCTATGATGTTGTCCGGCGGCGGGAACGGCAGCATGTCGTTGAATTCCGGATTGCAGCGAATGGGGATGTACAGTCGCTTTCCCCGTCTGACGGTTTCGCTGCCCATGTCATCATCCCACGAACGAGTGATACGCGGGTTGTTGGAATAGGCGCTCGAACAGGAAGCGAGGACGAATGTCTCCTCGTCTTCCAGCACGTACATGGCGCTATCGAGTTCAAAGATGACCTTCAGAATGAGGATCAGGGTCTCGTAGAACCGATCCCTTGCCTGAAACTCCTGACTGAGGTCGAAGAAAATGGCCAGCGCGCGGCTTTTTTTTCTCGTCGAACGAGTAGCGCTTGTAGTCTTCAATCTTTTCCCTGATGCGGCTTTCGACGTAGTCATCGTGCACGCCGCATTGTGTGGGCCCGTCGAAACGCATGAAGCCTCCCGGACTCTGAATGAGGGGGTCCAGGAGGCTTATATACCTTTCCGCACGCGCGGTGACAAGGAGTGCCGGAAAAAACTAATCCTACATCAACACGTTGAAGAGATACCCGACCAGCAGAATGCCCGCGCCCACCACTGCGGTGAAGACCGCAAGCAGCCGGAACTTGAGCACGCGGCGCAGGATCAGCAGCTCGGGCAGCGACAGGGCGATCACGGACATCATGAACGCCAGCGCGGTGCCGAGCGCCGCCCCCTTGCCGATGAGTGCATGGACAACCGGAACCATCCCGGCCGCGTTGGTATACATGGGGATGCCCATGACCACCGCCGCAGGGACGCCCCACCAGGCTTCGCGGCCCATGATGCCCGCAAGGAAGTCCTCGGGCACGTATCCGTGGATGCCAGCACCCACCGCGATGCCGATCACCACATAGAGCCAGACCTTGCCCACGATCTCCTTCACGGCCTCCAGCCCGGCCCGGACGCGGTCGCTCAGCGTCATGGATACGGATGCGGGAGCGCCGCCCATGGAGAGCTGGGAGCGAACCCAGTCCTGCAGATGCGGCTCCATGTTCAGTCGTCCGATGATCCAGCCTGCCACCACGGCCACGGCAAGCCCGGTGACAAGGTAGATTCCGGCCACCTTCCAGCCGAACAGGCCGTAAAGCAGGACCAGGGCAACCTCGTTGACCATGGGCGCGGAAATCAGAAAGGAGAAGGTGACCCCGAGAGGCACACCGGCAGTGACGAATCCCACAAAGAGCGGCACTGCCGAACAGGAACAGAACGGCGTGGCAACACCCAGCGCCGCGGCAAGGCCGTTGCCTGCCAGTTGCCTGCGGCCAGCCAGCATGGCCCGCGCCCGTTCCGGCGTGAAATAGGAACGCAGAATACCCACGAAGAACACGATCAGCACCAGCAGCATCAAAACCTTTGGCGTGTCGTAAATAAAGAATGCCACCGCCGCGCCGAGCGGCTTTGCCATGTCCAGCCCGAAGACCTGCGCGGTCACATGGTCGGCGACCGGCTTGAGCATCTTGTAGATCGCAAACCACAGCACGATTGCGGGAATGCCGATCCCGAAAATCCTTGCCGCGCTCCATTGCGGAGCCTGCTTCGCACCACTGCCGTCCGACATGCACGCGCAGGGTTCCTGCGGCGCCATCTTGAGATCCTGCATGATATTACGCCCCCCGCCTCTTTGCCATCCGCTGCGCAAGACAGGCCACAAAGCCGCCCACGCAGTCCAGATCGAGCGAATAGTATTGCCAGTTGCCCTGCCGTCTGGAGCTCACCACCCCCGCGCGCTTGAGCACGGACAGGTGCCGCGAGACTGTGGACATATCCAACCCCACCGCCTCCTGAAGCTTGCAGACGCACTGTTCACCCTCGACAAGCATACAGACCATCTTCAGCCGGGCACCATGCCCCAGTGCCTTGAAAACCTCGGCGCAACCCTCGATTCCGGCATCGGCAAGCCCTGCGGCTCCCATGTCTTCCATCGATTCAATTTGCATGTTTGGCAAAATAGACAAACGGCAGCAAGGTGTCAACTGCCGAGCGAGATTTACTCCCGCCCGGTTTTGTGACACATTCCGCCGGAACACAGCAGAACCCTCACCGGAGCCCAGAGCATGGAACAGACCGTTCTCGTACACGTTACCGGACAGGACCGTCCGGGCCTGACCGCCACCCTTTCCGAAGTGCTTGCCGAATACGGCGCGGACATTCTCGACATCGGCCAGGTGGTCATTCACGACTTTCTCACGCTCGGGTTTCTTCTCAAGCTGCCCCGCGACTCGCGGCCAGTGCTCAAGGAACTACTGTTCAAGGCGCACGAACTCGGCGTCTCCATGAAGCTGCACCCGCTCGAAAACGAACGCTACGAAAACTGGGTGGACGCCGCAGACCGGCCCCGGCACATCGTGACCCTGCTGGCACGGGCCATCACGCCAGAGCACATCGCGGGCATCTCGCGCATCATCCACGACAACGGGCTGAACATCGACACCATCCGCCGTCTTTCCGGCCGGCGACCGCTGGACGAAAGCAGGGATCCCGGACGCGCCTGCGTGGAATTCTCCGTGCGCGGCGTTCCCGGCGACCTCGGCGTGATCCGCAAGGCGTTTCTGGACATGTCCGCCGAAACAGGCGCGGACATCGCCTTTCAGGAAGACAGCATTTTCCGGCGCAACCGCCGACTGGTCTGTTTCGACATGGACTCCACGCTCATTCAGGCCGAAGTCATCGACGAGCTGGCCGTGGAAGCGGGCGTGGGCGACAAGGTCGCGGCCATCACGGAAGCGGCCATGCGCGGCGAGCTGGATTTCAAGCAGAGCCTTCGCAAGCGGCTGGCCCTGCTCGAAGGACTGGACGAAGCCGTGCTCGAAAAGGTCTACGAGCGTCTTCCACTGACCGAAGGCGCGGAGCGGCTCATCAGCAACCTCAAGCGCGTGGGCTACACCATTGCCATTCTTTCTGGCGGATTCACCTATTTCGGGGAACGGCTACAGGAACGGCTGGGCATCGACTACGTCTTCGCCAACAAGCTGGAGATTCTCGACGGCAAGCTCACGGGCCGCGCCGAAGGGATCATCGTGGATGCGGACCGCAAGGCGGAACTGCTCCAGCAGCTTGCCGAGCACGAGGGAATCAGCCTGCAACAGGTCATCGCCGTGGGCGACGGCGCCAACGACCTGCCCATGCTCAACCTCGCGGGCCTCGGCATAGCCTTCCACGCCAAGCCCAAGGTCAAGCGCGGCGCGCGTCAGGCCATCAGCTCCCTCGGGCTGGACTCCATCCTTTACCTCCTCGGCCTGCATGACCGGGAGACGCTGGAATAGCCCGGATCAGTTGGCGGAAAGCTCCAACACCATGCGCAACAGCATGGCGCCGGTCCTCGGGGAAGGGTACGGTTCTCCTGCAGGGATGAATCCGAAACGACGGTAAAAACCGACCGCCTTCAGCCGTGAGGCCAGCTCGATGCGACCGCCGCCGTGCTTCACGGCCTGCGCCAACAGCGTGGTCAATATCCGACTGCCGAGGCCGCGTCCCCGCCACCGTTCATCCACACACATCTGCGTCACCACCCACCCAGCCGGGCCGATGGCCGTCAGGCGTCCGCACGCACGCACACCCTTTTCGCCGCGAATGACCGCATGGATACTCTCCTCTTCCCGGTCGTCGCGGACCCCATCGAAGTCGCTGCCGAGATGGCTGAAGAACACCTCTCGGCGCAATTCGCAAGCCATGAAGTGATCCCTGCTGTCAGAATTCACCACATGAACCCTCATTTCCGGCACCATTTTGCACCCCTAGAGCAATATTTGCGTTTCATTCCACGCACAATACGCTCACCCTTCGCCGCCTTCACAACGATTCTGCAACAATTTCAGTACATTTGCGGCATGAACGATTCCGGCACGGAGCTTGCCCTGTTCCATGCAAAAAGGAGAACGATCATGAACCGCTTTCTGATTCCCATGCTGATGCTGCTTGTGCTCCTGACCGGCTGCGCGAACAAGGCGCAAACCGGCGCTGGACTGGGAGCGCTCGCCGGAGCCACCGTCGGCGCGCTGACCTTCAACAACAAGGTTTCGGGAGCCGCCATCGGCGCCGGGACCGGGCTGCTGCTCGGTTACATTGCAGGAAACGAACTGGACAAGGAAGACCGTGCGCAACTTTCGCGCACGCTGGAACACACGCCGTCCGGCACCAGCCGCGAGTGGCGCAACCCGGATACCGACATGCGCTACACCGCGGTTCCGCGTCCGGCCCGGCGCGACCACGGCCGCATCGAACGTGACGTGGCTCTGACCGCCACCTTCCCGGACGGAAAGACGGACACGGTACACGCAACGGCCTACCGCGCTCCTGACGGAACATGGCGGCTGGTTCAGTAGCTATTCGAGGGGAAGGGTAAAGACGAAGGTGCTGCCCTCTCCGAGGGAGGATTCCACCCAGATGTGGCCGCCATAATGCTCGACAATCTCGCGGCAGATGGTCAGGCCGAGGCCGGTGCCCTGCGGTTTGTGCTTGATGATGTTCAGGCTGGACTGGTGGAACTTTTCGAAGATGCTGTCGAGTTCTTCGGCGGCGATGCCCACGCCGGTGTCTTCGATCTCCACCCGCATCATCTCGTTGCCCGCCATGCGGGCTCGCACGGTGACGGTCCCGTCCTCGGTGAACTTGGCCGCATTGTTCAGCAGGTTGATAAACACCTGCTGCATGCGGTCCGGGTCCACCATGACCTTGGGCAGGTTCGGGTCGATATCCTGAATGAGCCGCACGCTGGAGCGCTGCTCAAAGATGCCCTTGACCGCCTGCACGCCGCGTCCGACAAGCTCGCCGATGTCCATGGGCCGATCCTGCCAGCCCATGCTGCCCGACTCGATCTTGTTCAGGTCCAGCACGTCGTTGATGAGCCGCGTCAGGCGCTCGCCTTCCTGGCCGATGATCTCAAGGTTCTCGTTGATGCGCTCGCTCTTGTGCATGAGCCGGTCATCACCCTCGGCCATAGGTTTGAAATTCTTGTTGAAGTCCCTGGAAAGGAGCTTGGCGAAACCCAGAATGGAGGTCAGGGGCGTACGAAGCTCATGGGAAACCGAGGACAGGAACGCGGACTTCATCTCATCCAGTTCGCGCAGCCTGCGGTTGGCGTCCTCCAGCTCCCGGGCCTTGCGCACAAGGTCCTCGGTGCGGTTGCGGACCAGCTGTTCGAGGTGGCGGTTGAGGTCGGCCAGCTCTTCCTCGGCCTTCTTGCGGTCGGTGGTGTCTTCGAGGATGCCCTCGATGGAAACGATGTTCCCGTCACGGTCATGCACGGTCCGGGCGTTGATGGACCCCCAGACGATGCTGCCGTCCTTGCGCCGGTACTGGGCCTCGAAGCGAATGATCTCGCCCTCGCCGGTGACCGCGTCGAGGAACATGTCGCCACGCTCACCGTCAACGAACATCAGCGCCTTGACGTTGCGCGTGCGCAGCAGGAATTCCTTCACCGAGTCGTAGCCGAAGAAGCGGGCCATGGCAGGGTTCGCATTGAGCAGCTCCCCTTCCGGCGTACATTGGAAGATGCCTTCCACCGCGTTTTCGAAAATGCCGCGATACTTTTCCTCGGACTCCTGCAAGGTGTTGTTCATGACCTGCAGTTTGCGTTCGCGCGCTTCGATCTCGGTGCTCATCTTCCGGAACCGCTCGGCTATCTCCAACAGCTCCGAATGGTATATTTCACCAAAGTCATACGAGAAATCGCCTCGCGCAACGCGGCTGATGCCCTTTTGAAGGACCTGTAGCGGCGTGGCCAGAAAGACGCGCAGCAAAATGCCCGTCACGGCAAGGATAACCACGACGGAGACAAGAATGAGCATCACGGAGACGAGCATCTGTCGTTCAAGGCGATCCCGTTCGCTCATGAGGGTAAAATCGATTTCGGCGCGGCCGATGGTGCGGCCTTCGAAGACGATGTCCTTGACTCGCCTGAAGTCCGGCTTGATGCCGATCATTTTTTCATGGGCGTAGATGACGTCGTTGCGGGAACCGTAGATGCGAAAGCCCTGCACCATTTCGTTCTGGGCGTAGACGGCGCCGATGAGCCGGGCGTTTTCGTAGTCGAGGTTCCAGATGGGGACGGCGAGGATTTCCACCACGCGGGCAGTGAGCTCCCCGGCCTTGCGCTCGGCCGCGTCGCGCATGTCGCGGGACTGATGCCAGTAGGTGTAGGCGATCATGGCCGTGGCGAAAAACACCACGATGACCACTAGGCTGGCGGTAAGGTCACGCGACAGGGACCGTCCTCTTCCGGGAAAGAGGGGAGTGCCGCGTTTTGCGCTTTCAGTCCCAGCCATTCATCCTCCGCATTGGTGCCCGCCACGCTTCTCGGAGCGGTGCCGCTCACTCTATGGCAATCCAATTGATATTGCAATATGGGGAATTACGTTCATTGTTCCCGTCCTGTCCTCGTTTTCCCCGCAAATGCGGCTTGCCCGAGCCCGGGAGCGAAGGTACAAGGCTTCGACCATGTCCAAGATGCGAATCCTTTTCCTGGCTCTTGCCCTTGCCGCGATTCCGCTCGTGGCCGCAGCCCATCCGCACGTCTTCATCGACGCCGAAGTCACCTTCGAGGTTGACGAAAACGGCGTCCGGGGCGTGCGACAGCACTGGCTCTTCGACGAGATGTTCACCCGCGCCCTGCTCGGGGACCTCGACCTGCCGCTGGATGACTCCGCACCGCAATGGAGCGAGAAAATCAAGAGCGGGGCCTTCGATTATCTGAAGAATTCTGATTATTTCACCGCAGCATTTTCCGGCGGGGAACGGCTGGACATGCCGGAGGCCACGGAATTCGAAGCGTCCCTTCGTGACGACAACAGGCTGATCTACGACTTTTTCATTCCCCTGCGGGTTCCCGCTCCGGGCATGTTCCGACTGGCCGTGTACGACAAGGAATACTACGCCGACATCCTGCTCAAGGAAGACGCCATTGCCTACGCCAACACCTCGGACCTTGCCGCGAAACACACGATCCGAGACGAGCAGGACCTCGCCTATTGGGCCGGATTCAACATCCCGCGGGGCATCCATGTTCAGGTGGGGAGCCCTTCCGGCGTCTCCATCCCGACCCCGGTGCCGCCCGGGTCCGTGCAGAAGAAGGTCGAACCGAGCTTTTTCAGCAAGGTGGTCCTGCAGGCCCGTGCATGGCAAAAGGCGCTCAAGGAAAAGATCACCCCGCTGGGCAGCGATATCCGTGATAATCCACTCGGGCCCGCCTTCTGGACCTTCCTCGCCCTTTCCTTTCTGTACGGAGTGGTGCACGCGGTGGGGCCGGGGCACGGCAAGTCCGTGGTCTGTTCCTATTTTCTCGCGCGGCCCGGCGATCTGTGGCTCGGGGCCCTCATGGGCAACGCCATTACCTTCGTGCACGTGGGGTCGGCCATTGCCGTTGTCGCTGCGGCGTATCTGATTCTCGGCGCAGGCATGGGCGGTTTCCACGAGGCCGCAAAAATCATGCAGCCTGCCAGCTACGGCCTGCTCATGCTCATGGGTGTCTTTCTGGCGGTGAAAGCCGTGCTGGAACTCAGAAGGGGGGGTATTCTCCGCGAAGCCGAAGCAGGCGCGGCCTGTACGCCCGGCGACGTGGCCGAAACCCGTAAAGGGAAAAGCCACGTATTGCTGGTCTCCTTCGTGACCGGGCTCATCCCCTGTCCCGGCGCAGCCGTTGTCCTTGCCTTTGCCGTGGGGTTGAACATCCTGTGGTCAGGACTGGCCGCCATGTTCGCCATGGCAGTGGGCATGGGGCTGACCACCACCCTGTTCGCGTGGGCCGCAGTGGGCGCGCGAGGCGCGACGCTTCGCATGGCGGGGCACAACCGCACCATCCTGAACTGGTCCCACGCCCTGCTCACCACTCTGGGGGCGCTGTTCATCGCAGCGTTCGGCGCCGGAATGCTGGCCGCCTCGCTTTAAGGCTTATTCCAGCCGGAGCACCTGTCCCGGGTGGATGACACACTGCGCGCTCAGGTCGTTGAGTTCCCGCAGCCGCTTCAGCGAAACCCCGTGCCTGCGGGCGATGCGGATGAGGGAGTCCCCCGGCTGGACATGATAGGTGTCCGTTCCGTTCTCCTCGCGATACGCCTTCAGCACCGGGTTGTATCGGCGCATGAATCCCTCGGTGGCACCGGCCGGGAGAAAAACCGCATGGTTGCCGCGCGGGATGGCATCACCAAGAAGCTGCGGGTTCAGGTCCTTTATCATCTTGTAATAGGTGTTGGCGGCCTTGGCGACCACGATGAGCGGCACCGAGCGGCGTCCCTTGACCCGCACCCGGTCGAACCGTAGCGGCGGATAATAATCTTCTTCCCGCAGGTCGAAACCGAAGCGTTCCGGATCCTCCATGATCATCCTCGCGCACACGGCGCGCACCACGTACCGTTCGGTCTCGGGCGGCAGATGCAGGCGGTAGAAGTCGTCGGTCTCCTGATCGCGGATGCGTCGCTCCAGCCCGTTTTCGCCCATGTTGTAGGCTGCGGCCGCCAGCGTCCACGAGCCGAAACGATCGTAAAGTTCCTGAAGATAGTCCAGCGCAGCCTTGGTGGCGAAGTAGAAGTTTCGTCTGTCATCCACACTGCGGTTCACGGTAAGCCCGTACTTGCGGCCCGTGGAGGGCATGAACTGCCACATCCCCTTGGCCCCGGCCCATGATCCGGCCTGATTCCGCAGCGCGCTTTCGATGACCGCGATGTATTTGAGGTCCTGCGGCATTTCGCGCATGTCGAGCAGTCTTTCGATGTGGGGGAAATAGCGCGAGGATCGCTTGAGCCACAGGATGACCTGCGCACGGTCCCAAAGCATGAGCAACAGATCCTTTTCGAACCGCTCGCGCACCTCCACAATGTGCAGCGGCACTGTCTCGCCGCAGAAATCGGCCTCCTTCACCGAACGCAGCACGGACTCCAGAGCGGGAAACGCCGCCGGGCGTTGCTGCTCGGCGGCGCCAGCCGTGGCTGCAAAAACGAGGGTCACGACCATCGCGATAATCGCACATCTCATGCGGTATGTTGCACTCCTAAAGCTTGGACTTGAGCACGATGTCGGTGATCGGCCCGCGCGAGCGCTCTCCCTTGAGCACCATATGCGCGTAATTGCGGTATCCCTTGAGCTTCTTCACCGCCCAGTTCAGTCCGTTGTTGGATTCGTTGAGATAGGGGTTGTCCACCTGCCGGGTGTCGCCGAGACAGATGCACTTGACGTTCTCGCCCATGCGGGTCAGCAACGCCCGTGTCTCGGAACGCGAGAGGTTTTGCATTTCATCGACGATTACCACCGCGTTTTCGATGTTCATCCCCCTGATGAAGGCCACCGGCTGTATCTCGAACCGCTTGGAATTGAGCTTGAGATTCTCCGCCGAAGGGTCGGCGAATATGCGGTTGGCCGAACGCATCTCGTGCAGCTTGGCGAGCTGGTCGCTCACATAGCGCACGTAGGGCGTCATCTTCTCTTCAATGTCCCCCGGAAGATATCCCATCTTGGCCCCGATTTCCACCACGGGCTTGACGAGATATATCTTTCGGAACGGATTGTCCTTGCGCTCCAGCACCAGATACAGGGCAGCGGCCAGAGCCAGGAATGTCTTCCCGTAACCCGCCTCGGACTGAATGGAGACAATGTCGATGCCTTCATTGAGCATCAGTTCCAGCGCGAGGTTCTGGTACACGCTGCGCGGCTTCACGTTCCACGCCTCATGCTGATAATTCATGGACTTTGGACCGTCCGGTCCGTAAAGCACCGGCGTACCGTTTTCCCAGCGGAAGCAGTTGGGCACGGGCTCCTCGTCCGGCTCCACAAAGCCGGTGTAGTTCTGCGACTCAGAGCGAAACGGCACCGAATCACGGTACGCCTCGCACGGAATGCCGAAGACCTTGGCCTTGATCTGCAAAATGCGGTCGTTGGTGATGAGGATGGCCTCTTCCGGGGCCATGTGCATGATTTCTTTCAGAATGCGGTCATCGTAGGTTTCGTCGGTCAGTTCCTGGGCGAAATCCGGCGGCAGGATGCGCACGCTTTCGTCATGGAGGATGAACCCGACCGCCTTGGCCACGATGTGGCCGACGCGGGGATCCTTCTTGAGCTTGTCCAGCTCGGCGAGGACCGTGTAGGGAATATGGATGATGTTTTCCTGCCCGTTTCTGAGGGCAGCGATGCTTTTGGGATTTTCAATGAGGACGTTGGTATCGAGGACAAAATGCTTCTGGGCCATAATCCCCCGTCCGTGTTCGCTGTTTTCCGTTATGTGAACTCAGCCTGACGACACCCCGAAGGGAGATGCCTCGTCCGTTTCCATGCGACCTCCTTTTTTCATGGATACTACCATGCGGGGTTTTCGTGAATTTGTCTAGAAGCACCATACGCCGGATCCTGTCACCGGTGCATGACCGCAGCGTGACGATAATGTGTTGCTGTTGCGTTTCGCTCCATGCGGGGCTAACAGGACCGCAACAGACAAGGAGCGATCATCAATGCAGTATATTGCGGTATTCAAGAAGGAAAAGCGCGGCTTCGGCGTCACCTTCCCGGATTTTCCGGAATGCGTGACTTTCGGGGCCGACATGGAAGAGGCGCTGGACATGGCGCACGAGGCGCTGGCGATGTTTGCGGCCATGCAGCTGGAGTCAGGCGGAGAACTGCCGGAACCGCGTGACTTCGACGCAGTGCGCGCCTTGCCCTCCACGGGCGACGCCAAGCTCGCAGCAGTGGAAGTGGCCCCCGACGGCTCGGACTTTGAGGAAGTGGAAGTGACGTTTCACCGACACCTGCTGGAGCGCATTTCGGAGTACTGCGACCGGCACGGCGTGGACCCGGCGGATTTTCTTTCGGTAGCGGCCCGCGAGGCCATCAGGAACGACGTTTTCAAGGGCTAGGCGTTGCGGCCCGCCCCGGCTGTCACAGGGTCGGGTCCATGGCGGACGTCAGAAGGCGCGCGATGTCCTTGAGGTCCGGGCTGTAATCGCCCTTGCGGACCTGCCGCTTGAGTTCCTCAATCCGGCGACGACGGCCTCTCTCGACCTCGTCCTCGGCTCGACGCTTCTCATCGGCGCGTGAAGAACATACTGAGCGCACGGCCTCATCGAGGCCTTCGCGATCCCGTGCCACCAGTCTCCCCTCCGGTGTTGCGGTTTCTTTCAAGGGGGGAAGGGCTCGCCCCTTCCCCCTTTTCTCCCCGTCTCCCGTTGCAGGCCTCCCGGAACGATGTTCCCGTTCCGGACCCTGAATCGGGTGCGTACATCTCTTATCGGCCACCCTCCGGTTCGGATTAGGGGCAAATTGCCCCTGATTCTCCACCGCTCATATAATCATTTAGTAATGCTTGTAATTCCATGACGTCATCGGCTATCCATGATGGTGACAAACGGCAATCCCAAAAGGGGCGAAAAGCATGAAAACGATTAAGGCCAAGCTTATAACCGGCTTTGCATTGGTTCTGGTACTGACCGTGGCAGTGGGCGGCATCGGTTTCTACCAGATTTACGACAACTCTCAAAAGAACGAACGCATGATCGAGGTGGAGCTTGAATTCTCCAACTCCGCCATCAACATCCAGCGCCTCATTCTTCAGAATAGACGCTATGAGAAAGACCTGCTGCTGAACGCAGGAAATGCGGACAAGCAGCGGGGGTATCTCGAACGGTTCGAACAGGCCTCGCAGCGTCTTCGTGCCGAAATTAATCAATTGCGCGACCTCGCAACGAAGACCGGACATGTCAACGAAAAGGAACGACGTGCCCTGGCCGGGATGCTTGAGGACTATGATGAATATCACGACCTCTTCTTCGAGGCGGCGGAGGTCATTCGCGAGCAGGGCATCGGTCCGGTGGAGGGCAACAGGATGCTCTCCGAGGCCAAAGAAGCCATCTACCGTGCGGAAGAGGCTATAGAGGACGCCGAGCTCGGCAACCACGTGGTTTCAAACAGCATCAACGAATTGCTTGAGCAGAGCCGGCTTGCGGAAATCCAGCTGGCAGCCCTGACCTTTGCCGCGCTCATAGCGGGGCTTGGGGTTTCATTCCTCATCTTCCGGGCCGTGGAGACCCCTCTGCGCCGTATGATCACCTACACGGACAAGGTCAGCTCCGGGGATCTCAACGCGACGGTGGACATCCCGGACCATGGCGAGATGGGGCATCTCAAGGCATCCGTTCAGAGCATGGTGGCCGAACTCAAGACCCGGCTTGGTTTTGCGGACGGTATTCTCAAGGGCCTGACCAACCCGTGCCTCGTGGTGGACCGCAACGAGCGGTTGACGTTCCTGAACCAGGCATACGTCGATTTATACAAACTCACAGGCAAGCCCGAAGACCACCTCGGCAAAACCATGGGCGAACTTTTTTACGGAGACGCGAGCAAATCCACCATCACCGGACAGGCCATGCAGGAGCAACGTTCCATTACGAACAACGAGATTTCCTCGGACCTTCCCGACGGCAGCCAAATCCATGTTCGCTTCGACGTGGCGCCGCTATATGACCTTGACGGCAACCTCACCGGCGCCTTCGCCCTCATGAACGATCTGACGAGCATCAAGAACACGCTCAACCAGATCGAGGAAAAAAATCGCACCATCGAGAATGCCGCAGGTCGCGCCAACCGCGTGGCCGACCAGGTGGCCTCCGCCTCGGAAGAGCTTTCCGCACAGGTGGAGCAGTCCAGCCGCGGCGCCAACCAGCAGCGTGAGAACGCCGCCAGCACGGCCACGGCCATGGAAGAGATGAACGCCACAGTGCTCGAAGTCGCCAAGAACGCCTCCAGCGCATCCGAGCTGGCCGACCAGTCAAGGGGGCGCGCACAGGAGGGCGCAGAGGTGGTCGAAATGGTCGTCGACACCATCAAGCAGGTCCACGAAAACGCATCCGAGCTCAAAGTCAACATGAACGAGCTGGGCAAGCAGGCCGAAGGCATCTCCAAGATAATGAACGTGATCACCGACATTGCGGACCAGACCAACCTGCTGGCGCTGAATGCCGCCATCGAGGCCGCACGCGCCGGCGAGGCGGGACGCGGTTTCGCCGTGGTTGCCGACGAGGTGCGCAAGCTGGCGGAAAAGACCATGACCGCCACCACCGAGGTGGGCGACTACATTTCCGCCATACAGAGCGCGACGCAGAAAAACATCGCCAGCACCGACAACGCCACCAAGGCCATCGACCGCAGCACCGAGCTGGCCGACCAGTCCGGCAGCGCTCTGACGGAGATCGTCTCCCTCGTGGAGCAGACCGCGGATCAGGTTCGCAACATCGCCACCGCGGCCGAACAGCAGTCCGCCGCGAGCGAAGAAGTCACCCGGTCCACAGAGGAAATCAGTGTCATTGCCGACGAGACCTCGCGTGCCATGAGCGAATCCAACCGGGCCGTTCAGGAGCTTTCTGAACTGGCCCAAGAACTCAAGCTCGTCATCGAGGACATGCAGCGCTAGGCCGCAGGTGAAGGGAAATGCCGGTGCCGGGTAAAAACGTCTGCCTCGTGGAGTGCTCGCCGCCGCTGGTGCGCGCTTTCGAAGAATCGGGATGCAGGGTTCTTTCCCTGCGTCCCGGCCCGGATCGATCCCTGTTGGACCTGCCCGCCGAGCTTGAGACTCACGGTTTCGAGCCGGATATCGTCTTTCAGCAGGAGAACCTCGGCAGACGGCTTTTTCTGGAAGGTCTGGATGCGTTGGACTGCCCGCGATTCTTCTGGTCGGTCGATCCGCACCTCAACGCGTACTGGCATTCCTGTTACGCCAAGCTCTTCGATCTTACCTTTTGCACGCAGGAACGCTGGCGAGCGGCGGTGGAAGCCTTCGGTGTGCGCACGGCGCATCTGCCGTGGTACGGACACGCCCGCCCATGGCATCCCTTCGGCGACCGATCCCACGACATGGCTTTTGCCGGGCGGGTCACCGCCCAGCGTCCCATGCGGCGGCGACTGGTGGAAATTCTTGCCGAACGATACGCAGAACGGTTCATCCATCGCAACGACCTGACGCTGCCGCAAATGCTCGACTTTTATGCCGATTCTAGGCTTGCTCCCAACGAATCCATTTTGGGCGAGGTGAATTTCCGGCTCTTCGAAACCGCTTCCTGCGGCTGCGTGCCGGTGACACAGGACCTCGGCTCAGAGCAGGACGCCCTCTTTGAACCGGGAATCGAGGCTGCGGTTTACGCGGACGCCGCCGAGATGCGCGCCCTGTGCGACCACCTGCTCTCGGACCGCGCAGCGAGTCAGGCCATGGCCCGCGCCGCCTGGGAACGCGTGAACCGCGACCATCTGCCGGAGCACCGCGTTGCACGCATTCTGGAGCTTGCCGAAGAGGCTGTCTCGACGGCGTCGAACAATCAGCAAAAATGGCTGACGCTTGCCGCGACACGCCTGTTGGAGTCCGGCCCTTCGGTGATGGACAACGGCGAACTGGTGCGGCGGCTGTGCCAGCTCCCGGCGGACGCCGAGGTCACGGCGGCAATGCTCAGGATGCAGGCCATGGCCGACGACAAGGCGGCCATGGCGTCATCAGCCGCCACGGTGTTCGCCAACACGGAGTTCGCAACAAACACGGACCTGAACCTGTGTGCCGCAACAGCCGCCATGCGCTGCGGCGGCGACACCATGCGCGAACTCGCCCGCGCCATACTCATGCGGCACCTGCGAGCGATCGGAGCCAGAATTCCTGATGCGCCGCAGTCCTCCGGAGCCATGCTTCGGCAATGGGCCAGACTATTGCTGCGACAGGGGAAAATCATCCGCCACGGCTTTCCGTTTTCCGCCGTCCGACACCTGCCGGGGGCCGCAACGGACTGCCTCGTCACCTCACTGGAACTGGAGCCGGAAAATCTCGAATCCCTACGGCTGATGGAAAACGCCACGCGAGGGCAGCGCGGACTGGAACATGCCCGCAGCGGCTATCTGGCCATGCTGACCCTGCACGTACGCGACGACTGGCGGCTTGAGCTTGAAAGCGCGCTCGCCGACCTACGCTCATTCCGCATCAAGCAGGGCATGGAAACCCTTCGCTACGCACAGGACCTCGCCATCAAAGCCGACGCGGAGAGAGCGTTTCACCGCGCCCTCAGGGCCAACGATCCACGCTCGTTCCTCTCCGGACTATTGGGGCGGCCCGCCTAATTCATCTTCAAACAGTCCGCCACCACGCCGTCGGGTTCCACCGGCAGATCACCGAAATGGCTTTCGAACAGCTCTCGCGTCCTGCGGGCCATCTCATCCGCCTCACTCTTCTCCCCGGTTTCCCTGAGAGACAAAGCCAACCCGGCAAGCACCGGGATGAGGGCCCGGTTATTCTCGGTCCACCCTTTTTCGAACAGGGCCAGACACTCCCGGTAGACTTCTACGGCGCGTTTGTGCTCCCCGGCTGCGGCCAGCACAGCGGCGAGGCCTTCGAGGTCGGAGGCGATGTCGGGGTGCGTTTCCGGCTTGAGGCGCTTGTCCACTGCGAGCGCGGCTTCAAGGTATTCCACGGCCTCGGCGTGCCTCTGGGCAAAATGCAGGAGGAAGCCGTACTGGTGCAGGATGCGGTTGGCGTCGGGCGTGGCGAGTCCTTCCCGGACCATTTCAACGCAGGCGGCAACGTGCGGAGCTAGGGCTTCCGGCACCTGCGAGCCGGGGTCGGCGTCGGGCACGGCCAGCGACAGGGCATGCAGGGCGCGGGCCTGCCAGACGGCCCGTTCGTCGGGGTCAAGGTCGTCAAGAATGACGCGCCGCACCTGCTGTGGCACGTTGAAAGTGCCGGTGGCGTGGTCCATCTCGACAAGTCCGAGGCGGCACACCGGATCGAGGGTGGCGGCCACCGCGAACATGGCGGCGGCGGGATTGATCAGGGCGGGATTGTGCATGGCGCCTTCGGCGGCGATGGCCATCTCGAAGGGCACTGGCGCGTCCGCGAGCGCACAGGCGCAGAAAAGTGCCTCGGTCCCGGCGGGACTGTCGGCCCGGGCGGTTTCAACGGCGGACCGGATGCTTTCGCTGTTCATGGGTACCTCCGTGCATGGAGATACCCGCCCGGCCCACCGGATTCAAGAGCTATTTCTTGATGTTGATGGTGGTATTGAGGATGGAGTCCGAGGTGGTGATGACCTTGGTGTTGCTCTGGAAGGAACGCTGGGTCAGGATCATGTCCGCGAACTCCTGCGCCATGTCCGTGTTGGACATCTCCAGCGAGTTCTGATTCGTGGTGCCGAACGCCTCGCTGTCAGGGGTTCCGGTCAGAATCGTGCCCGCATCCTGCGAAGCGGAGAACAGATTGCCCCCCTCGCGCCGCAGGCCGAAATCGTTCTGGAACCGATACAGGGTCAGCTGTGCCAGCCGTTCCGTCTCCCCGTTGGAAAAATTACCTTCCACGAACCCGTCGCGGCTGATGGAGATATCGCGCAGGTAGCCCTGCGTGTACCCGTCCTGCGTGGCGAACTTGGTTCTTGACCCGTCCGGGAAGGAGCTGGTGTTGTTCACACCCAGAGAGGTGTCGCTCATTTCCGGCAGTGCGGCGGCGTTGTTCCCCACGGAGGCCGCGTTGCTCGCGCCGCCCGACCAGTTCAGTGTCGAGGTGCTCACCCCGAAGTCCAGCCCCACGGTCTGCGCGGCGGTGCTGCCGTTTGACGAAATGAAGGCCACGTCGAACGTTGGGACACCGTTGCTCTGCACCAAACCCATGTCTGCAGGGGCCCAGTTGCTGAGGGTGCCTGCAGCGTCCGCCGTATAGGCGCTCATATTCACGAGGCTGCCGCCGGGGCCGAAGCTGAGAGTACCCACCGCAAGCAAACCGGCCTGCGAGGTGCCCTGAAAGCCTGCACGCCCGTCCTCGGAAGCCGGAACCGTCACGGCGTATTCCCAGAAAGTGTTGCCGCCGGAAGCATTGGAAACCCCGTTCTCGTTCACGGGATCAAAGGACACCGTGAGCTGATGCGGGTCGCCGTTTTCGTCGTAAACCTTGATGCTGGACGTATAGGGTGCGCGTCCGAGCGGATCCTCGTCCGAAGCATCATAACTGCCGAGCATGGCGAAAAACGGGTTAGAACTGCTGGTGATGGAATCGGGGCTCGTGCGGTCGAGGTTGGTGATCATGGAGACCGAGGAAGTGGCGCGCGGCGGGCTGACCACCGTGCGGATGTTCTGGCCGTCAAGCACCACGTCCTCCATGGGCAGTTGTACGCTGCCGATGGCGCCGTTTGCCTGCCCTGTCTCCCGGTCCACGCCGTATCCCTGAAGGCGGTATCCGGCCGGGTTCACGAGATATCCTTCACGGTCGAACCGGAAATTTCCGGCACGGGTGTAGAAGACTCCCGAATTGTCCGGGTCGGCCACGCCAAAAAATCCCTTGCCCTGAATGGCGAGGTCGGTGACTTCATTGGAGCTTTCCAGAGCCGACTGTCTGAAGTCCGCAAGCACTGCCGCGACGCCGACGCCCTTGCCCATCTGGCTGGACTCCATCACGCCCCCCGTGGAGCGGTGGCTGCCAGTTGCCATCTGGGAGTACATCAGCGAATTGAAATGGATATCCGCCTTGCGGTACCCGACCGTATTGACGTTGGCGAGGTTGTTGCCGACGACCTGCATGCCGTCGCTGTACGCCTTCACCCCGGTGGCGCCTATATACATTGAACTGAATGCCATGACTTCCTCCTGCGGGCACTCCCCGGTTCCCCAACCGGGCAAAACGTTCCCGATATTCTCCGTGCCAGTATCTAGCAACACTCATGCCACGGGATTGACATTTCATCCCGGCAGGTTATCATCCCGGAGCAATGGGCAAAACGTGCCCCGGCACGAAGAGACCCCCTGAAAACCTCGTCGTCTGGACAAAAACACGCCAGTTGCGTAGTCTGAAAACGATTCTTAACCCCAAGCACGGGAGCAGCGAATGGCCCGCACACTTTCCCGCAGAGACATGATCCGGAGCATTGGCATTCTGGGTCTGACCCTCGGCGCGGGTTCCCTGCCCGTAACGGCATTTGCCGCACCGGGTACGAAACGGCACAGCCGCACGGCACTGCTCATGGGAACATTCGTCACCGTAACGGTGGCCCACGAATCTCCGGACTTTGCCGACGAGGCGGCCGGGAAAGCCTTTGAAGCCATCCGTGGAGAGTTGCCCGTTTTCGACGGGCATGACCGCTCCTCAGCCCTTTCCGTGCTCAACCGCGACGGAAAACTCGCTTCCCCGCCACCGCAGATGGTCTCGCTGATGGAGGCGGCAGCCAACTGGCACCGGGCCACGGGCGGCGCATTCGACCCGTCCGTCACCCCGCTGGTGACCCTTTTTCGCGAAGCCGCGGCCAGAGGTGTCGAGCCGGATCGCAACCAGATCACGCAGGCACTTGAGCTGGTGCACGCCGAACGCATCGTCGTTTCCGGCCAGCGTCTGACACTTGGCTGCGACATGGCGGTGACCCTCGACGGCATCGCCAAGGGCGCGCTGGTGGACCGGGCGTCCGAGGTCCTGAGCGACTTCGGTGCATCCACGCATCTCATCAACGCCGGAGGCGACATCCGGGCCAGAACCGACTCCGAGCACCGCTCGTGGCGAGTGGCGGTACAGTCGCCTGACGGCAGCGAGTATCCTGCGGTCACCCGTCTTCGCAACGGCGCAGTGGCCAGCTCCGGCAGCTATGAATCGCTGCGGCCCGAGGCCGGCGGCTTCACCCACCTGCTGGATCCCCGAACCGGCTATCCCTGTCGTACCGCGGCCGGGGTCACCGTCATCGCACGCAACGCGGCCGAAGCCGACGCGCTCTCGACGGCGGTCTATGTCCTCGGCCCCAGAAACGGCCTGCAACTCGTCAAGTCACGCCCCGGCACCGAATGCCTGATTCTCGGCCCCGACGGATCCGAGCTGCGAAGCGCGGGATTCGACAGGGTTGCCATTTGATTCGCCCGGGCGTAGACGGACCATTGAAATCATCAAAAAAACAAACATTGGAGCTTTAGCACATGAAACGTTTCGCATCCGCGCTCTGCGCCCTCGTCCTCCTTCTCGGCCTCACCGCCTGCAACCAGCAGCAGAAGGCCGACAGCCTGAAGATCGGCGTTGTGGACGAGACCGTCGCATTCCAGAGCAACTCCGCCACTTCCGAAGCCATGGCCTACCTGCAGAAGAAGGGCGAAGGCCTTCAGGCGGAAGCACGTGAAGCCTACGAAGCCATGCAGGCTGACGAAAATCAGGAAACCACCGCTCGTTACAAGCAGGCCATGGGCAAGCTGCAGCAGAGCATGGGCAAGGAACAGCAGCGCATCTTCGGCAAGCTCAATGACGCCTTCGTCAAGGAGCTGGAAGCCTACCGTCAGGAAAAGGGCCTCGACATCATCCTGCCCAAGCAGTCCGCGCTGTCCATGTCCCCGGAACTCGACGTGACCGAAGAAGTCACCGAACGCATGAACAAGGTCCAGATCGACTTCGACGCCATGCCCGAAGCCGAGCAGGACGCCGAAGCCGAATCCAACTAGGTTCGACATCCAGAACGGCAAAGGCCCCCGCACCGACAGGTGCGGGGGCCTTTTTTTGCCGGCATCTCCGCATTAGATGGAGCCGCGAAAATCCCTCATCTCGCCGATGGCGTCGGCAAATGACGAGTCGAACTGTTCAAATTGTTCGCGCAGATAATCCTCACGCCCCTCCTTGGCAGCCATTTCGATGGACAGAGCCATTTCGGAAAGGCGCGTGGCGCGCACAACGCCGGACATGCCCTTGAGGGAATGGGCGGCCTTGGCGGCCCCATCCATATCCCCAGTCTCCACGGCCTGCGCCAGCGTGTCGCGCCGCTTGGGGCTGTCTTCAAGGTAAGCGTCCAGCAGCTCTGCTGCCAGTTCGCTGTCTCCGCCCAGACTCCCGAGGAAATATTCGGAATCGAAAAACGTCATGCTTCACTCCCTATATGGTGATCGACAGATATGTATCATGACCGCACTCTGCCATGATGTGCAAGGTATAGGTATTATTTCCGCAATTGCTCCAAAAAGGAAATATATTTGCGCGTCACGGATTCCAACCCGTAATTCCTTTCCACCCTGGCCCGGGCGGCATCACCCAACTCCGCGCGAGAATCCGGTGACATCAGGGACAGCTCCACCACCGCCCGCGCCAGCGCTTCCGGGTCTGCGGGCGGCACTATCGTTCCGGTATCCCCAATGATTGATGCGGCATCCCCCACATCCGTGGAAACGCAGGGCACGCCGCAGGCCATGGCTTCGCCCAGCACGTTGGGAAAGGACTCGCCTATAGAGGAAAGGGTCAACAGATCCAGCCCGGCCATGAATCCCGGCATGTCATCCTGCCGGCCAAGCAGATGCACCCGCTCGGCCGCTCCCGTGGCCCGAACCAAATCCATCAGCTCGGCATTCCCTTCGTCCACACCCGTGCCGCACAAGGCAAACCGCAGACGCGGATTATCCTTCAGCGCAATGCCAGCGCCAGCAAGAAAGGTCGCATGATCCTTCATGGGATCAAACCGTCCGGCCAGCCCCACGAGGAGATCATCTTCGGCAACGCCTAGCTTCTCACGGAACGCTCGGCGAGCCTCGGCATCGGGACGGAACAACTCCAGATCGAAACCGTTGGGGATGACCTGCGTTCGGCGCGGTCGGTATCCGAGGGTTTCATGAAAACGGATGGCTTCCTCCGAGTTGGCCATGACGGCATCGGGAAAGCGTGAGAGCGCGGCGCAGGTACGGACCGTCAGGCCCGTGGTGCGCCGGTATTCGGCCAGATTCATGTAGGAGCAGCGCAGGTTCCAGACCAGCGCGGTGCGAGGAACGAACCGTGTGGCCGCAAATGCCAACAGGTCCGCATGGTACAACCATGACAGGACCACGTCGGGGCGGTCCCTGCGAAGTTTGGATACAAGGGAGAACAATGCACCGGGCGACGGCACGCCGCGACGCATCCCGAGTCCCTCGACCGGCACGCCGGTTTCGGCGATGCGACGGCCCACTGTACCGGGCTCCAGCAGCGAGACCACACCCACGTCCGCGCCTTTGGCGCGAAGACCGCCGCACAGCTTGAGCAGCATGGTCTCGGCGCCACCGGTATTCAGGCCTGTGATGACATTGAGTATGCGCATAATTCCTCGACTTCCAGACGGAAGTCAGGAATCCGCTAGCACGTTTTTCAGGCGAATGCGAGTCATCGCGGGCAGGTATTGCCGGAAAGGACTCTCCAGCTCCTGCCGTCGTGCTCCGCCGCAATCTCCTGCAGGAGGCTGCCCCCACAGTTCAGACAGAAGAACCGCTTCATGCCCTTGAACCATTCGGAAGTCTTGTACTGACCGGGGTTGTGCGTGCGTACCCAGACGTCCTCTTCAGGCGTTCTCGACTCGATAAGCGGATAGACCCTGTCGCACGAGGTGCCGCCATGCCTTGGCGCGGTGACGAGGGTAGGCCGATCCAATTCCATTCGACTCTTCGCGGACAGAAACGGCAGGCTCGAATCGGAGCAGAACAACACGGAACATTCCCGGTCGCCATAGCGAAAAACGCGGCTGAAACGATCTTCGACAAGCCCCCGTGCCAGCGAGATCAACTCCTCGGCATCGGATGATCCCGGAACGCTGCGTGGAGCGACCTCCACTCCATTGAGACACATCATGTGACTATGAGGAATGAGATGATCCACCCGTTCGCTTTCCAGCGAGAAGAATCGCAGGCGCGAAGGACTGTCCCACAGGAGCAGGGCGCTCTGCGCGGCAAGCGACAACGACTGGCAGAGCTCTGTCAGCGCCCCTGCAGGCTGCGCCTTGCAGGCGGCCACCGCGGCCACGGCGCAGAGGCGGTACCCGTTGCCGCCGCAGATATCGCGTGCCATGTCGAAGACGCTCTCCCGGCTTCCGGAGATGAGCTTTCTCGCAACCGAGAAATAGGCGTCGGGCGCGCAGTTCTGATCCGTGCAGGTGCTAATGCCCTGCCAGAGGGCATCGAAATCCTGCGGACTTCCTTTTTCAGACAGGCGCAGGGCGCAATCCAGCGCAAGGCCGGCAAGACGACGCCCGCCCGAATAAAGAATATTCCGCACAGGTCCGTTGTCCTGAATGTCAGACTCTCTGGAGGCGGGCAGTTCCGTCGGAGCTGCGTCCTCCGCCTCGTGCCAGCGGCGCATGTCGCAGTTCAATCCCACGGCCGAGCGGCACACATCCGCCAGAGATTGCGGGAGCCAGCATTCGGTTATGGGAAACCCCTGCCCTATCAGCGACAGAATCCCGTCCACGTGATCCGGATCGAAATGGGTCACGATCGCGGCGCGCAGTTTCTTCACCCCGCGCGACCGCAGCATCCCGGCCAGCTGCTTTTCGCTGCCGCCGCCTCCATCAACAAGATATGCCCCCCGTCCGGTGGCAAGCAGAAAAGCGTCTCCCCGTTCAACGGGCAGCGCTCGGAATTGTAGCATTACGTCCCTCCCACACGAGTATGTTCGCCACGCTAGTACAGGCCATGCTATCGGTCAATCTATACAAGCTAACTATAATCGTTATTTTTCCAGTATTGCTCAAGATACCGAAATTACACAACCACGGGCGAGGCCGCATTTGACCGCTCAAAGCGGTTTTTCGGTAATTTCAGCCGATTGACCGCAAATTGCGTACTGCAAAAAAATATCGCCCCGGATTTGACACGATTGCTTCGACTCCTTATATGCCTCGTCCCGGAACAAACACGGAGTGTGCTTATGCGATTTTTTTCCATAATGATTGCGGCCCCTTTGCTCTGCACGGCACTTGTGCTCATGGGTGGCGTGGTGGCTTGGCAGAACATGGAAATAGATTCCCTGCGCCACAAGCTGGCCTTGACCCAAAGGACGGCCGAAGCAAGGAAACAGATGATCGAAGAGGCAAGACTGCTCACCAAGGCGGTCTCCGCGCCCAACGTGCTCACCGTCACCGTTACGGCGTACAACCCGGTGGAGGAGCAGACCGACTCCGACCCCCTCATCGCGGCCAGCATGAGAAAGGTTCGCGAAGGCACCGTGGCCGTCTCGCGCGACCTGTTCGATCAGGGCTGGGTCTTCGGCAAGAAGATTCGCATCGAGGGAGTGGGCATTTTCGAAATCAACGACCTCATGAACAAGCGCTACTCCAAGCGCATCGACATCTTCATGTGGGACGAAGGACAGGCACGCAGCTTCGGCAAGCGCGACATTCGCGCAGCCCTGCTTGACATATAGGACCGACGATCCTCATGAAAACGGGCGCGGCTTCCAGTGAAGCCGCGCCCGTTTTTGTTTCCATCCTAGTTGCCGAATCAGAGAGAGCGCAGCTCCCTCATGATGGACGGAAGCACCACGTCAATGACACCGCCGAGAGCTTCATCCAGAAGGTCCTCACGGCTGGCAACACCCGGCAGGACCGGCTTTTCCACTTCCGCAAAGCCCTTCTCGGCATAAATGGTCTTGCCGTCCCTGAGCAGCTCAAAGCGGACCTGAAGCACCGCCTTCCACGCAGTCTTTTCCGTGGGCTCAAGCGAAGCGCGCAGCACCTGCCCCTTGAGTTCGGCGTCGGCCGGGAATGCACCTTCCATTTCATGGTAGCGCACGTCACAGTCGTCGTTGGCCATCTCGGTGAACACGGCCCGCGCAACCCATTCGCCCAGATCACCCGCGGCTCGCACCGGCTCCCCTTCCTTGGTCCAGCCCAGCTCTTCGCCGGTCCGCTCGTCCTCGAACTTGATAAGACTCACCACGCCCGGACAGTCGCCCTTGACGGCCTGCACGGGGGTATAATGCAGCGGCACGATCCCACCGGATGCGCACCCGGTGATCATCAGGAGCATGGCTCCAATCAATATCAGACGTTTCATATGGTTTCCTCCACAGGGGAACCCTCAGGCCCCGGAGCCGGTTCCGCAGGTTCCTCTTCAAGTTGTTCCAGTTGCTGTTCAAGGCGGTCGAGCACGGTGCGGGAAAGGTCGAGCAGCCTGTCGAGGCTTTCACCGGCAAACCTGCGCGCCTTGTCGTCCAGCTCGTCCTTGGTCACTTTGTCTTCGGAGAGTTCTGGCCCGGCATCGCCGGAAGCGTTGGCTGAAGCGCCTTTGCCCATGCGTGCGAGTCCCTTTTCCACGGCTTCCAGCGTCTGGCGGGTCTGCTTCATGCCCTCACGCAAGAGGCCGGTCTGCTTCTCCAGCCGCTCGACGCGCGAGCGAAGCTGACGAAGCTCCTCGCCCGAGTTGTTCCCCGAACTGCACGCAGCCAGCAGAAAAACGGTGCACACGGCACACAGAAGACCTTTCATGACTCCTCCTTCGTTGACATGACAATTAACACGCCGTAACCGCAATTGCCAACAATCACGGACTTGCAATTCCCTCAAGAGGCTGTACAATTTGATATCAATGGAGGTTTCATGAAAAGGACACTACTCGCGCTGGCCGTCCTGCTGATTCTCGCCGGGTCGGCCTTTGCGCAGCAATACGTTTCCGCACCGCCGCCGTCCGATTTTCGCGGTATGCAGTGGGGAACGCACATAGACAACCTGCCGGAGCTGGCCCCGGTTCAGGAACCCGGCTTCGACGACACCTATTTCCGACGCGACGAGCCCCTGAAAATGGACGGAGCCGAACTGGTTTCCGTGGCCTACTACTTCAAGGACAAGAGGCTCTACCGAGTAGGCGTGGCCTATGAAGGCGGCACGAACCACTTCTTTCTGAAGGAAGCCCTCATGAAGCGGTACGGCAACGGCAGGCAGGTCGGCGCGAGACAGGGCTGGGTCTGGCCCCATTTTTCCGTTGAGATAGCCTACGATTCCGCAAGCGACCGTGGCGCGGTCTTCTACACCTGGGAAGGCGATCCCGCCAAGGCACCGGGAGCGGCGAAGTGAGCCTTCAGCCTCGGAACCGGCACGGACAGGGCCGCCTTTCCCTGCTTTTCTCGGCGACGCTTGTCGGGCTTGCTCTCGTCCTGTTGCTTGATTTCGGAGTCATTTATTCCATGACCGTCGATCCGGCCAAGGCGGGCGAGCTCATGAAGTTCGCCTACCTGCTTACCGTGGCGGGTCTTTTGCTTCTCGGATTCCAGGCCGTTCTCGTCTTCAGGGGCATCATGGCCCGCATGGACGAAGATCGCCGCAGGGCAGAGGAGCTTACGGAACGCATCGGCAAGCTCACGGTCATCGACGCGCAGACCAAGACCTTCAACCGCCGGAAGTTCGACTCGGTCATCGTTCGCGAACTGGAAAACACAAGACGCTACGGCAGCCTGCTCGCCGGGATATTCTTCGACATAGACAATTTCAAGGAAGTGAACGAACGTTTCGGATACGGTGAAGGCGACAAGCTGCTTTTTTCCATCGCCCGATACGTGAACGGTCGGATTCGGGACACCGACTATCTCTTTCGCTGGCGCGGCGGCAAATTCCTCATTCTCATCCCGCACATCGAACTGGACAAGGCCGGAATCGTGGCTGAAAAGCTCCGCCGGGACATCGAAGCCCAGACCTTCGCCTCCGGGGTGCACACCACCGTCAGCCTCTCCGTGACACAGGCAAAGGCCGATGACAGCCCCGAGACCTTCATACAACGTCTTCAATCCGCGCTGACCGCGGCCAAAAGCAAAGGACGGAACAGAACCGAGATGGCCAGACCATCCTGATCGCAACCTTCAACCGACCTTTTAGGCGGGGGCCGATGCGCAAGACCTTCAAGGAATTTCTGCTGCTGTATGCGCCGTTGGCGATCTGCATCGTCTTTGCCGCGGGCTGGTTTTCCCAGACCCGGCGAAGCGACCATTTGGAGCGGGTCGCCATTCAGCAACGCAGCAAGGTTCTGCGCCAGAAACTGCTCTTCGACCATTCCATCGAACAGCACAGCGGCGATGCGGTCTTCCTCGCCCGCTTCATCGCCGAAAACTACCGCTCCCTGCCCTCCAAAGACTTCCTCAACACGCTTCTTGCCGACTTTAGCCTGAGCAGGAAAAGCTACATCAACCTGTTCATTCTCGACAAATTCGGGCGCGAGTTCGTACGGGCCAACACCTCGCCCGCAGGACCGGTTCCGGTTCCCGAGGAACTGCTGCAAGACAGGAACGACACCACCTTTTTCCGCAAGGGAATCTCCGCCCCCATGGGGTCGGTGTACATTTCCGATCTGGACCTGAACGTCAAGATGGGACGCATCAGTTCGGAGCGGCACCCCATGCTGCGCTTCGCATCTCCCATCCGCAACGACTTCGGCACATTCGGGTTGGTGGTGCTGAGTCTCGACGGCGACCGGCTGCTCACGCCGCTGACGTCTGCCAGCAGGCAGTCCGGCATCTGGCTTCTGGACAGCGACGGATACTGGCTCGTTGGACCCACCGCCTCTCAGGACTGGGGACTTGCGGGTAAGGACGGCTCCATGGAGCGATTCAGGCGCGACTTCCCGCACGCGTGGGACAAGATCATGAATTCACGTTTCGGGCAGTTCAACAACGAGCACGGGATGTTCACATTCAACCGCCTGAGCACCCCCACGGACACCCTGGTGCGACCGGGAAAGCCGATGATCTCGCCAAAGGGACACGGACTCAGGATCGTCTCGTTTCTGCCTGAGGACAAACTGGTTCCGGAATGGTACCGGCTGTTCTTCGGCATGTCGGCCCTGCTGCTCATCTTTCTCGGACTTGCGCTCTGGCGGCTTGCCTCTCTACGTGTACAGCGCCTTGAGGTGGAGCAATCGCTTCGGGACAACGAAAAACGACTCAAGGCAATCACCACCGCCGTGCATGACGCCATTGCCGTCCTCGACCCTGACGGGCGCACCGTCTTCTGGAATCCGGCAGCTGCCACACTCTTCGGATATGACAGTCAGGCCATGCTCGGCAGCGTCATGGCCGAAGTGCTCACCGGGCCCGACTCGCAAGCATCGCTCACAGCCATGCTCGGCCCCGCGGGAACTGTCCACCACGCCGAAACAGAGGCCCGCACGGCGGAAATCGTCATGAAAAACTCTGACGATGCGGCCCTCCTTGTGGAGACCACCACATCCTTCATCGACCTTGACGGGGAGCCGCACACTGTGGTGACCATGCGTGACGTCACGGACCGCAGGGCCGCGGAAAAACGCCTGCGGGAAAGCGAACACGCGGCGCGCGCCCTGCTCAACGCAACTCCGGATGCTGCCATCCTGCTTGAGTCCGACGGCACCATTGTCTCCATCAACGAGGTCGGGGCAAAGCGGCTGGGGCGCCCCCCCGAAAAGCTCGTCGGCCAAATAGTGTTCGACCTGCTGCCTCCCGATGTCGCCAATCGACGGCGCGAGCATTTTCAGCAGACTCTTGCCAAAGGCACGCCCGGTGAATTCCACGACGAACGAAGCGGTCGCAAATACCACTCCGTAGTATATCCGTTCTCGGACAAGGAACTGAACCGCGCGGCCCTTTTCGCCAGGGACGTTACGGAAGAACTGAAGAACCGCGAACGGGCCGAGACCCTATCCAAGGCAGTGGAACAAAGCTCCGCAGGCGTATTCATTACCGACCGCAAAGGCACCATCCTGTACGTCAACCCCCGTTTCACGCAAATGACGGGATACGACGGGTCCGAGGCAATCGGAGCGACCCCGAAAATTCTCGACGGACCGGACGGACCGGAATTCTTCTTCGACATCTGGCCGGTGCTCAACGAAGGCCGCGACTGGCGGGGCGAGGTTCTCCAACGCAGCCGTTCCGGCGAAGACATCTGGGTGCTGCTTTCCGTCTCCCCCGTTCTGGACGAACAGGGTGAGCTGCTCCAGTTCGTGGGCGTCGAAGAGGACATCACCACCTTCAAGAAGACGGAATCGGCGTTGCGGGCTTCCGAGCAACGCTTCCGCGACGTGTCCGAGGCCGTGGGAGAATTCATCTGGGAAATCGACAACAAGGGGTATTTCACGTTCGTGACCAATGACGTGTATACGGTCACCGGCTATACGCCGAAGGAACTGATCGGCCTCTCCCCCTTCGATTTCATGCCGGACGAGGATTCAAAGGGAATGGAGCGGTGGTTCCGCGACATCTGGAACGGCCACCGGCTTTTTTCCGAACTGGAGCACCGCTTCGTCACCAAAGACGGCACTCCGGTCTGGATGAATGTCAGCGGCGTTCCCTACTGGGACGACAAGGGAAATTTCAAGGGCGTCCGGGGTGCCTCCATGGACATCTCAGACCGCAAGGAATCGGAAGAGGCACTGCGGGCGAGCGAGGAAAAGCTGCGGGCGCTGGCCGAAGCCGCCTACGAAGCCATCATCATGATCGACTCCAACGGCACCGTCATTTTCTGGAACAATGCCGCGGTCAGGGTTTTCGGTTACACCGAGGAAGAGGCGATGGGCAGCAATATCCATGACCTCGTCACGCCGCCGGAAGAACGAGAACAGGCCCAGCTGGGCATGTACCAGTTCGCGTTTACCGGGCAGGGAAAGGTGGTTGGAGAAAGCAACGAAGTAACGGCCATGCGCAAGGACGGCAGCCGCTTCCCCGGCGAGCGTTCGGTTTCCTCGTTCCACCTCGGCAACAAATGGTACGCGGTTTCCATGGTACGCGACATTTCCGAACGCAAGGAAGCCGAGCTCAAACTTCAGGAGCTTGCCACCACCGACGCGCTCACCGACTTGTACAACCGGCGCCACTTCATGGAGCTGGCGGAACAGGAATTTGCCAAAGCCAGACGGTATAACCGGCCTTTTTCCCTTTTCATGCTGGATCTGGACCTCTTCAAGAACATCAACGACAGCTACGGGCACGACATCGGCGATCTGGTGCTGGCCGACATGGCACACATTCTCGACTCCGAACTCCGCGAAACCGACATTCCCGGACGCATCGGCGGCGAAGAATTTGCCGTAGCGCTTCCCGAGACGGAACAGAAAAAGGCCGTGGAGACCGCGGAGAGACTTCGTCGCACTGTGGAGGAGGCCGCCTTTGAAACGCCGGCGGGAGACTTGCGGCTGACCATCAGCATCGGCGTGTCCTCCATCTCGGAAGACACCCCGGAACTCAAATCCATTCTCAGGCAGGCGGACAAGGCTCTCTACAGGGCCAAGGGCTCAGGCCGCAACCGCGTCTGCCACTTCGTAGACACGGAATCATAATGCTTTCGCACCGCCGGACAATCATCTAGGGTGTATGTTCCTCAGCACGGATAATGCCTTGCCATGAAATCAGTCAGAAAACACATACGGCGCAAGTCCACTCTGGGAATCGTATTTCCGGCGCTGGCCGCTCTTGCGCTCCTGTCTCTGGCCATCTGGGCGTATCTGCTGCCGAGCATGAAGGACGCCGTCCTGGAAAGACGCAAGGAAACCATCCGCGAACTCTCCCACACCGTGGTGCATCAGCTCGAACAGTTTCACCTACAGGTGCAAAACGGAGAGCTGACTCCGGCTCGCGCACGTCGCAAGGCAGCGGACTATGTTCGAAACCTGCGCTACGGCGAGGGGAACAAGCACTATTTCTGGATCAACGACACCACGCCGCAGATGATCGTCCATCCCTACAGGATGAACCTCGAAGGACGCGAACTGGCAGGCTATACCGACTCCAACGGCGTCGCCCTGTTTCGTGAGGCGGTTCGCACGGCTCGTGATGGTGGAGGGTTCATCACCTACAGCTGGCAGTGGAACGACAGGCCCGACATGAACTCTCCCAAGATTTCCTACGTCAAGCTGTTCGAACCTTGGGACTGGGTTGTCGGCACCGGGGTGTATCAGGCAGACCTTCAGGAAGAATTTGCCGTCATCCGAAACCGGGTCACGCTGTTCATGGTCTTCGTGCTGGCCATCACGGCGGGCCTCACCGTCTACGTCGGATTTCGCATCCGCCGGGCCGACCAGAACACGGAAAAGGCCGTGCGTCAGCGCGAGCGGCTCATTGCCGCCCTCAAGCAGGGTGAAGAACGCTACCGGACCATTGCCGACTTCGCCTATGATTGGGAGCTTTGGATAGGCCCTTCCGGCGAAGTCAGGTACTGCTCCCCATCGTGTGAACGCATCACCGGGAAGCCGCCTGAAGACTTTTTCGAAAGACCCAAGCTGATCCGCTCCATCATCATCCCCGAAGATCGCGATGACTGGGACGTCTACCTCGGCTCCTTCAAAGACCGCGACGACGCCTTTCTCGATTTTCGCATCGACCACCCGCAAAACGGCAGACGCTGGCTTTCGGTGGTGGGCAGGAAGGTCTTCGGCATCGGACTGAAACCGCTGGGCATCCGCTTCAGCTTCCGGGATGTGACCGAACGCAAGCAGATGGAGGAACAGCTCCGGCATCAGGCCCTGCATGACCCTCTCACCGGACTTGCCAACCGGAACCTGTGCATCGACCGCGTCAAGCAGGCCATGGAACGCTCCAAACGTCGCGAGCATTACTTTTTCGCGGTGGTCTTTCTCGATCTGGACCGCTTCAAGCTCATCAACGACTCCATGGGCCACCACTTTGGCGACTCGGTGCTTCAGGAAACCGCGCGGCGACTGCTCAAGGGCGTCCGCAGCCTCGACACCGTGGCCCGCTTCGGGGGCGACGAGTTCGTGCTGCTGCTCGACGAACTCCAGAACCCGGGCGAGGCCATCCGCATCATCAAGCGCATCCGTGAGGAGCTGACCAAGCGCTATGAGCTCGACGGACACAGCGTCACCACCACCGGAAGCTTCGGCATCGTGCTGAGTCCGACCGACTACGAACATCCCGAGGATCTGCTCCAGAACGCGAACATCGCCATGCATCGCGCCAAGGAGGCAGGCAGAAATCATTTCAAGGTCTTCACTTCGCGTATGCTGGAAAACGCCGTGGAGCAGCTCACGCTGGAGAATGACATGCGGCGAGGGCTGGAAGAAGGCGAGTTTCACGTGGAATATCAGCCCATCCTGCTGACACAGGAAAAAATGGTCATCGGCTTCGAGGCGCTGGCCCGCTGGTCGCACCCCGAACGCGGCCTCATCTCTCCGGCGGAATTCATTCCCGTTGCCGAAGAGACCGGCCTCATCAATGAACTCGGCCGCTTCGTGCTGGAACGGGCACTGGAAACACTGGCCCAGATGCGGGCGGCATCGCCCGGGGCCATGCCGCTGTTCATGGCCGTGAACATTTCCGCAAAACAGTTCTGCCAGCTCAATTTCTACGAGACCGTCATCTCCGCGCTTCAATCGTCCGGCGTACCGGGAAACCGGCTCAAGCTTGAGCTGACCGAGTCCGCCATCATGAACAACCCCGAACACGCGCTGCGCATTCTGCACAAGCTCAAACGCTCCGGGGTACGCCTTGCCATCGACGACTTCGGCACCGGCTATTCCTCCCTGACGCAGTTGCAACATCTGCCGGTGGACACGCTCAAGATAGACCGCAGCTTCGTCATGCACATGGACGAGGATCAGGAAAGCGGCGAAATCGTCAAGGCGGTCATCGCGCTCGCACACAGCCTCTCGCTGGACGTGGTGGCCGAAGGCGTCGAGGAGTCGCGCCAGCACGTCAAACTGGAGGACCTGCAATGCGAAAGCGTACAGGGATTCTTCTTTCACCGTCCTCTATCCGAAAAGGACGCACGCGATCTCATCGACTCGCAGGATCCGCTTCCTGCGTCCTACATCGGCCGCATCGGCGGCGCCGGGTCCGGCCGCGACGTCTGATTCCGTTTCTTTTCCTTCTGTTCTTGGCGCTTGTGACGCCGCCTGCGTCCGCCGACTCGCTTCTGCGCGTCATTGACGGCGATTCACTCGTACTGAAAATGAATGGACACAAGACCGAGATCCGGCTGATCGGCGTGGACGCGCCCGAGCACGGGCAGGAGTGGGGTGATGCGGCGCGGGATTTCGTTATCGATTTTCTCGGCGACGAGCCCCTTGAAGTGCGCTTCGGCAAAGAGCGGACCGACCGTTACGGGCGGACTCTGGCCTATGTCTACACCCCGAACGCCATGCTCAATCTAGAACTGGTGCGGCAGGGATTCGCTCTAGCCTATCCCGTGCCGCCGAACCTCCGACACGCGGAACTGTTTGAGCGCGCCCAGAAGGCGGCTCGGAAAAACGGCAGGGGGTTCTGGAAACAGGGAGGACTTCGCCTCACGCCGCGAGAATACCGAAAACTGCACTGAGGCCGCGCAGCCGGTCGGGTGACGGCGAGACAGCCTAGTCCATGTCCACGAAGTAGCTGATGCGTTTGCGGGGACTCAGGTATTCAAAGATTTCCTGAGGCAGGTGGGCCAGCCTGATGCTTTTCTCCACTTTCAGGTCGGGCTCGTCGGCCAACTCCACTATGAGCGCCTCCTTGCGAGGCACTTCCGAGTCGTAGAGCACCACGCTCGGGCGCAGCTGGTTGTTGGGGTTCACCGACATGACCATGCCGATGGCGCCATTGGTGAGCTGAACCACGGTGCCCGGCGGGTAGACGCCGAGACTGCGGATGAACAGGGCCAGATACTCGGGATCGAAAAGATTCTTCTGCTGGCCGAACATGTAGGAGAGCGCGAGATACGGGGTCAGGGATTCGTCGGGATCAGGCTGGTTGCAGAGCTTGTCGTAGGCGTCTGCGATGCCGACGATACGCGCCAGACGATCAATATCTTCGCCCTTGAGTCCTCCGGGGTAACCCGAACCATCCATGCGTTCGTGATGCTGCTGCACCACGGCGATTGCATTGGCAGGAAATTCAGGAATCTTGGAGAGAATCTCGACGCCGAAGGCCGGGTGATTCTCCATGAGCTGTTGCTCGGAGCGGGTCAGCTTGCCGCGCTTTTTGAGCAACTTCTTTTCAATGCGGGTCTTGCCGATGTCATGGAACAGCGCCCCGATGCCAAGCGTCTGCATCCGGGCGGAATCAAGCCCGGCGCCGCGACCGACCATCATGGACAGTATGGCCACATTGAGCGCATGGGAATACATGCGTTCGGCAGGCTCCATGACGTTCATCAGGTGCAGCGTGGATTCCTTGTCCGTGAGAAAATGCTCCGTTAGCCGCCCCACGAAGGCGATGCCCTCGTTGACCGACTGGGAATTGCCACGGACAATGCCCTTCATGATGTTGGAAAAGTCCTGAATGGAGCTGTTGAACCGCTCCTCGCACTCGGCGATGCGTCGCTTCTTGTCCTGCAGGCGCTTGGTGCGCTCGCGCTTGAGCTCCCAGAGGCGGTCCACGGCCTGCTCGGCTTCAACGGACTGTTCCTGCGCCGCTTCGTGCTGCGGGGCCTGAGACGGAGAAAGCGGAAGCACATCGCTCTTTTCCGGAACGCAGATGATTTCGGTGACGCCCAAACGGCGCAGCACCGCAATCTGCTCTTCATCCTTGACCTTGAAATTATTGAACAGGAACGGATGGGAAAACCAGTTGGATTTCTCCAACCTGATGAAGACGCCCGGCCGCAACTGGTCGACGGATATTCTATATTCCGGAATATTTACATTCGCCATTTTTTCAACATACCTTAGCAGTCTGCAAATATCAAGAAAAGCGGAGCACTAGCCCTACCCCTCAAAGGGTTTTCACATACTGTGGAAAACACATATACAGCTTCCGGTGGAACCGCCTGTCAACACGCTTCTTTATCCCGAAAAAACCCGTCATGGCCTGTCGCGCCCCGGTATGGAAAACCCGGTGTATACTTTGCGTCATCCGGCGAAACCTGCCCGCACGGAAGTCCGGAGAGCCGGATCACCGGCAGGAATGGAGATGACCCACATGGCCAAAAGCGTCATAGAAATCTGCAACAACGCCCTGCTCGATCTTGGCGAAGCCCCCATCATGTCGCTGGATGACGGCAGCAAAGGGGCTGAACTGTGTTCCCGCCGCTGGCCCGCGGTGCGCGACGCCGTCCTCAGGGCGCATCCGTGGAACTGCGCCATGGCGCAGGCCGAACTCGCCGCAGGGGCCGATGCTCCGCTCTGGCGCTGGGACTACCTGTATTCCTTGCCTTCGGACGTTGTCCGCGTGGTTCGGGTGGTGTCCACTGACGGCGCCGACGTGACCGAATGGGAGATTCAGGGCTCGCTGATCCTTTGCAACGAGCAGGCCCCCCTGTTCATTTCCTACGTCAAACGCGAGACCGACCCGGCCAATTTCGATCCGCTGCTTACGGAAGTCATGTCCTCGCGACTGACGGCCATGCTCGCCTATCCCCTTTCCGCCTCCACGGCTCTTGCGGACTCCTGCTGGAGAAGCTACCGCGAAAAGCTTTCCGAAGCACGCGGCGTGGATGCCCGCGAAGGGGTTCCGGAAGCCGGTATGCCCATGAACTGGCTCGGGGCCAAAGTCGGCTAGCAAAACACGAGAAAGCGCCCTTCGTAATGGATACGAAGGGCGCCTTGCTTTCAAATACGTTCATTTTCGGTAAGGTTACCGACCCGGTCCGTAATGCGGAGGCGGAGGCTCCGGCCCGGGATCCCGCTCGTCCTGAGAGTCGCTGTTACGCCGCACCTTTTCGCCGAGCAGCATGAGCTTTCGTTCCAGCTCGTCAATCTGCCGCTGTTGGTCGGCCACCACGCGGTCCAGCTCTTCTATGGTCCTGTCCTGCATGGCCACAAGCGATTCGAGTCGTTCAAGTCTGTCTTCCATGGTGGAACAGTATCACAGGGCCCGCCGCTTTGAAATGGGTTGCTGACAGCCGTGGCCGCACGGAACCTCGGCCTTCCCCTCACCGGGCGAAGCGGTTGGTCATGTAGACCCCGGTGATGACCATGGCGCCGCCGCCGAGAACGGCCAGTCCAACGGTTTCGCCGAGCAGAATCTGGGCGAATATGATGGCGAAGACCGGCACGAGATTGATGAAAATCGCCGCGCGCGACGGGCCGATGGCCCGGATGCCTCGATAATACCACGCGTAACTGACGCCCGTGGCAATGACGCCCAGATAGAGGATATTCAGCCAGTCACCGAAGGATGATCGCAGCACATCGTCCACGAGACCGGCGTTAAGAGCCGGTCCCAGCAGGAACAGCGCGCCCAGAACGCAGGACCAGGTCACCGCCCGCGCCGGATCAAGATGCCGCATGGCAATACGTCCGCCGATGGAATAGCCGGTCCACGCAACCACGCAGCCAAGAATCAGCAGATCGCCGGCCGCCACGCCGTGGCTCAGCAGCGAGAGCGGGTCGCCCTCGGAGAGCACCATGGAAACACCGAACAGGGAGATCAACGTCCCCAGTACGCGGAGCGGACCGAAGCGCTCCTTGAAGACCATGGCGGAAACCGAGGCCACGCAGACCGGAATGCAGGCCACGATGAGCGCCGCCCGTCCGGCGGGGATGCTCTCCAGCCCCTTGAAAAAGAACCAGCTGTACATGAACACGCCGGTCAGACCGAGAAAAGCGGTATGGGGCACAAACTTCAGCGGCAGCCGCGGCACCTTCCCTTCCTGCATCCACGCGCTGATCACCAGAAAAACCGCGGCTGAAAGAAACCGCAGAAACGACGCCGAAAGCGGCCCCATGCTGCCCGCAAGCATCTTACCGGAAATCCATGTTCCGCCCCACAGGGCCATGGTGCCCACCAGCATCAAATAGACGAAAAGATTGGACTCGCGGTTCACAGCAGCAGCCCCGCGGCGCGACACGGCGCACCATCGCGCCCTTCAAGGTGCAGCGGCAGGCAGGTAAAAATGAATCCCGTAAGCGGCAACTGGGAAAGATTGCAGAGATTTTCCACCAGAATCATACCCGCACCGAAGAGAATTCGGTGTGCGTCGGTCACGCTCATGGGGTCGGGGGACGGGAAATCCATACCCACGCCGAGGAGGCCGGAATCCGCGAGGACCTCTGCCCCTTCCGGTGTCAGGTACGGATGCTCGTAGAAATACGCATCGGAGCCCCAGCGTGTGTCCCAGCCGCTGCGAAGGAGCAGGTGGTCCACGCCTTGCGGCAGATCCTTGAGCTGCTTCGGCCCGATGACCTTTTCCGAAATATCGAGCACGGCGGCAGGGCCGGTGAAAACGTCCAGAGGAAGCTCGTCCAGCGCGGGGGCACCTTCAAGCATGTGCGCCGGTGCGTCCACGTGGGTTCCGGCATGGGTGGGGATGCCCAGCCACCAGGCGTCGGGCGGCAGGTCCACTTTCGGGTCGCCGGGATAGACCGGCATTCCATTTCGTATGGGCCGTGAAAGATCGATTGTACGCATAATCCGGGCAGACTAGGCCCGAGGCGCAGGGGTGTCAACGCTCAACGCGTGAACAGCAGGCTGTTGGGACGGTTGGTAACGGCCATGTCATCTCGCAGCTCCCTGCGGGCCAGCTCGCGCAGGCCGTCAAGGGTATCGGCTCCGGTCAGACGGGGCAGCAGCTTCAGACCAAAGGCGAAGTTGGCGGCAAGGTATACCGCGTACTTCTTGTAAAACTTCACGCCCCGCTGCGGATCATAGTGCTCATCCAGCGCATCAAGCAGCGCCAGCGCGGTCCTGCGGTAGATGTCCGCGCCGTAACCGACACCACCGACCCACTCCGAGAAAAGCCACGGCCGCGCCACGGCCATGCGACCGAGGGAGAGCCCGTCGCAGCCGGTGGAATCCAGCATGTGCGCCGCGTCCTCGCGCGTGCAGACGTTTCCGTTGCCGAACACCGGGATGCACACGGCTTCCTTCACCAGCCGTATGTGCTCCAGTATCGGGGGCCGTGTTCTGCGGTCCGGGGAGACGCGCGGGTGAAAGACGAGACAGTCGGCGCCCGCCTGCTCGAAGCGGCTCGCCAACTCCACCGCGCCCACCGGATCCGGGGTCCAGCCGGTGCGAAACTTCACGAACACGGGGATGTCCACGGCCTCGCGGATTGCCCTGACCACGGCCTCGGCCCGCTCCGGCTCTTTGAGCAGGGCGGCCCCGGCGCCGCGCTTGACGATGGCGGCCACCGAGCAGCCCATGTTCACATCCACGCCGAAAAACCCTTCGCGCTCCACCCTTCTGGCTGCCTCAGCCATCTCTTCCGGCTCGCCGCCCATGATCTGGCAGACCAGATGCGAGAGCTCCTGCTCGCGCCAGCGGAACACGGCAGAGACCTTGGGATTCTCCGTTGGCAGCGCCTTGGCCGAGGTCATCTCGGAAAACAGCAGGCCGCACCCGCCAAAATCATCCAGCACATGGCGAAAGGCAACGTGCCCCAGCCCGGCCATCGGGGCCAGCCAGAGTCGGTTGGCGACGGTCCTGCCGCGCACTTCAAGGGGCTGCGAAAGTTTTTGGGCGAGTTCGTTCATGGCGTCTCCGTGCGCAGGATTCCTACCGACTGCCCATCCCCTGTCAAGAGGAAATCTCCGCCCCGAAACACCCGCGGCTTCGCCGAAAACGCCCAGGCCGCTCATCCGGGGCTATACTACTGCGCAAACCGCGCCGGAAAACCGGCCCCGAGAAAGGAGCAAGCATGACCATCACCACACCGCCTCTGACCAGCTTCACGGCCGGGGAATTGAGTCCCCGGCTGGAAGGCAGAATGGACCTCACCCACTATTTCAACGGCTGCCGCACGCTTGAGAATTTCCTCGTCCACCCTCACGGCGGGGCATGGCGACGGTCCGGCCTGCGCTTTATGGCCAAAGCCCTCGGCGACGGCCCCGGTCTGTTCATCCCCTTCGAATTCAACAGGGAACACACCTATCTGCTGGAGCTGGACCGAGTCGGCCAGAAGACAGTCATGCGTGTTTTTTCCGGAGACTCCCCCGTCCTCATAGACGGCACTGAATTCCGCATGGACCTGCCGTATCTGTCCGATGAACTCCACGAATTGCGCCATGCCCAGTCCGGTGATTTTCTCGTGCTGGTCCATCCCAGGCACCCCCCGAGAAAACTGCTCTGCGCCGGAGCTGCGGACTGGACCCTCACGGATATCGCATTCATCGACCAGCCGGAGAAATGGAAGGAGAACAACTACCCTTCCTGCGTCACGTTCCATCAGGAGCGACTGGTGCTGGCAGCCACGCCGGACAGGCCGGCCACCATCTGGATGTCGCGCGTGGGCGACTTCACGGACATGCGGCTGAAAAGCCGCGAAGCCCCCCTGGAGGACTGGCGGGATTTCACGTGCTCCGGCACCGGCACGGGCAAGAGCGGTGAATACTTCACCGTAAAGGATGGCGGTCTGTTTGAAAAAGGATACGGACTGCGAGGCAAAACCGCCGACGGTTCGCTCCGCTACTACCAGTACCGGGGCGAAGAGGTTTTCGATCCGGATGGGGCTGACGACACCGTCAAATTCGGCTCGCACATAGAGGTGATTCACGATGCGTCCGGCAATCTGAACGAATCGTTCTGGACCAGCTGTGAAGTCGGCGACCGCGTGGAGGCACCGCCGGGCGAAAAGCCGCTGGACGACGACGCCGTGGAGCTCACGCTCTCCGGCAGACAGGCCAACGGTATCCGCTTTCTCGTGTCCAAGGCGCGACTCTGGGTGGGATGTGCGGGCGGAGAATGGACCGTCTGCGGCTCGGGAGCCGGCGATCCGGTGACCCCTGCGGGTGCGCAAGCAGGCCATGAGGGCACCTGTGGAGCCGAACCGCATCAGCCGGAAAACGTCGGGTTTGCCTCCATCTTCATCCAGCGCGGCGGGCGCAAGGTTCGCGAGATGGCCTACCGTTTCGAATCCGACGCCTATGTTTCCACTGATCTTACGCTGCTCTCCGGGCATATCACCGGCCCCGGAGTGATCATGCTGGCCTGCCTTCAGGAACCCGATCCCATCATCTTCTGCCTCAGAAAAGACGGCAATATCGCGGCGCTGACCTATCAGAGGGACCAAAAAGTGACGGCGTGGAGTCGCATCATCACCGACGGTTTCGTCGAGCACATCCGCGCCATCCACTCCCCGGCATCTGGCCGGGACGAGCTGTGGTGCATCGTGCGGCGGGAAACCGGCGGCATCGAACACCGATATATAGAGCGGCTGGACCCGGAATTCGAAGGCGACCCGGTGGACGCGTTCTTCGTTGATTGCGGCGTCACGCTCACAGGCGACGCACAGCGCACCTTCGCCGGGCTGGAACATCTGGCGGGCCGGACGGTTTCGGTGCTGGCGGACGGCGCGGTGCACAGCGACGTGCCTGTATCCGCGCAGGGCACCATCAGCCTCAATACAGAAGCATCAACGATTCAGGCGGGGCTGCCCTTCGTCTCCACGCTGCGGCCCATGCGCATGGAAGCCGGTTCGTACCGCGGCACGGCTCAGACCAAGCGCAAACGGGTGGTGAGCGTATCCGTTCGCTTCCACCGCACTCTCGGCGGCAAGGTGGGTCCTTCGCCCGACAGGCTGGAGACCATCCACTTCCGCACCCCCGCCACACCCATGGGCAATGCGCCCGAACCGTGGAGCGGCGACAAAAGTGTCCTCTTTTCAGGTGGATGGGATCGAGACGGAAGCATCACCGTGGTTCAGGACCAGCCCCTGCCGATGTGCCTGCTGCTCATCGTGCCGAAGGCCGTCATCAACGAATAACAAGCAAGGAGAAAGACCATGGGCATGAGTAAAAGTCTGGCCGCGGACATCAATGGAGCCGTGCGGATGTTTTCCGACCTTCGCTCCATGACTGAAGGGGGCGAGGAGGGAGATGTGTCCAAGGACATCGCCAAGCAGCAGGCATTGCTCAAGGAGCAGGCCGCCCGCGAAAAGGCGACGGACATTCTCGACAAGGGCGATGAGCACGCCGGGGATATTCGGGAACATGGGGAAAGGCGCCTTGGCGCGCTGCGTGCGAGATCGAGCCGCTCCGGACTGGCCATGAGCGGATCGCGTGCGCTGGTGGATGCCGCCCGCAGCGCCGAGAAACACGAGGAGGAACAGGAGGCTCTCGACAATGCCGAGACACAGGCACGGAGAGCCCTTCGCCACGGACGCCGCGAGGCAGACGCGACACGTCTGGCTGCTGGCCTGAATCCCCGGGGAACGGCCATTGGCCTCGGGGCCAAACTCTATCGAAACAGGAGGTAAGCAATGACGGTTTCATCAACAACCAGTCGGGCATCATACGTCGGGAACGGGTCCACCAGAGATTTTGCGGTGCCCTTTCTCTTCATCGCAGCAGCCGACGTGCAGGCGGTGCTTCGTTATCCCGACGGGAGCGAAGCGATTCTCCTGCGCGGGACGCACTATTCCCTTGAAGGCGAAGGCAACCCATACGGCGGCACCCTGCGCACCAGCACCGCCCCCCTTGCAGGGGAAACGCTGGTCATCCGACGCAATCCGGCCATCCTTCAGGAGGTGGATTACATGGAAAACGGTCCATTCCCGGCGGAAACGCATGAGCGGGCGCTGGATCGGCTGACCATGATCTGCCAGTCGCTTTCCGAACGGCTGGACCGTGCGGTGAGCCTTCGGATCTCGTCCGCAGTCAGCGACGTGAAGATGCCCGATCCGCAGGAAGGCTGCACTCTGTGCTGGAGCGGCGATGATATTACCAATGGCCCCACGGGCGAAGACGTGGCCGCGGCGCAGACCAATGCCGCGATCGCCCGCATCAGCAGCGAGGAGGCGCAGGCCGCCCGCGACGAAGCTGTGCAGGCGGCATCCACCAGCTCCCTTCCGGACATGACGACCCTGACCGGCTGCGAGATGCTTCGCGTGACGCCTGACGCGCTTTCCTACGAGCACCGAACCGCCGCACAGGTACGCTCGGACATCGGCGCCCCCGGCATCGCGGTCCCCAACCTCTGGACTGCGCCGCAGGAGTACGAGCAGACCGAGCTTGCCATCGACGCCGGGACGGTGGCGTGGGACATGGCCGCCGCGCCCCGGGCGATGCTGACGCTCACCGGGGACGTGACGGCCGTCAGCATCACGAACCCCGGGCCGGGCGAACTGACGCTGATGCAGGACGCCACCGGCGGACGGTCCGTGGCATGGCCCGCGTCCATTCGCTGGCCCGGCGGCGCGGCTCCGGTGGTGACGTCCGGCCCGGGCGCCGAGGACGTGGTCACCTTCTTTGAGCGCGGCGGCGTGCTTCGCGGCACCGCCCTGCAGAATTTCAAGGCGGTGGCCTGATGCTTGATCCGATTAGCCATCCCATGGCCGGGCAGGAAGCACGCGAGGCATGCGTGTTCCCCCACCGCATTGATTATTCCGCGCAGTTTGACGGCGCTGGCGATGACCTGACGCTCACACCTGTCACGGAAGATAACCGGAAAACGTTCACCCTCAGCATGTGGGTGAAGCTTTCGGGCATCGCCAGCGAAATAATTTTTGCCCGATCCGAGTTGAATTCCTTGGTGCAGCAGTTCGAGCTTCGGCGGCTGACAACTGGCGAGATGCACCTGCTGGATGAAATCGACGGCAACACTCACTTCATCCAGACGGAACCTGTGTTCGTTGACTGCACGAATCACATACATGTGCTGCTGGTCCGCGATTCGACGCAGGCAATAGCCGAAGAGCGGGTGAAACTGTTCGTGAACGGCGAACGGCTTGCGTACTCCACGGCACAGTATCCGCCGCAGAACACCGACTCCTGTTTCATGACGGCCACAGAGCCGAGCTACCTGTTTTCCAACCGAAGCACGGGCCGATTCTTCGACGGCTATGCCTCACGTGTGGAGTACATTCCGGGATTGGCCCTCACGCCCGAAATGTTCGGCAAGTTCTCCGCTCAGGTCGACGGCCTGTGGATACCGAAAGGCTATTCAGGCAGCTATGGCACGAACGGATTCCGGCTCGACTTTTCCGATGCCGGAAACCTCGGCGCGGACACTTCCGGCAACGGCAACCACTGGACCGTCGGTGGTGCGCCTGTGCAGACAAGCGATACGCCCACGAACAACCACGGCGTTCTCCAGCCGTACGTGCTTGGCGATCTGCAGGGGAACGTCACCCTCAGCAACGGCAACCTCACGCAGACATGCAGTGCCACCAGCGATGACCGCACGACAGGCACCATCGGATTCAGCGAGGGCAAATTCTACTGGGAGATTGAGTACACCACCGTCACGGATATGCAGAACTTTGTCGGGGTGTATGGCTTTGCCTGGAACAGCGACGGCACGCTCACCAACGACGGGCCGATCGCCGGTTTCGCATCCGGCGACCTGCTGGGGCTGGCTGTAGACAGGGATATCTGCGAGGTCGAGCTTTTCAAGAACGGCGTGTCGCAGGGAGTCTTCCCGTTCACCCCGCTTGAAGGCCCGAGCCGCCCGATTCAGGGCAATCAGCCCCACACCCTGACAGCGAACTTCGGGGCGACACCGTTCGCCTACGCTCCCCCGGTGGGCTTCAAACCGCTTTGCGCGGCCAACCTCGAAGAGCCGGCGCATCGTGCTCCGGGCGACGGTGTCGGCACCCTCGTACGAGAGGGGACCGGAGTGCAGGCCACCGTATCCGGCCTTGCCGCCCGGCCCAATCTGGTTTTCATGAAGCGGCTGGACGCAGATGGGACCTGGATGCTGTTCGACACGGTGCACGGTGCCGGGCGGTCTCTTGCGACAAACAGCAACGGGGCCGAAGCCAATCCCACAAACGGGATTCGGGAGTTCTTCAACGACGGCTACACCGTGGGGGACGGCAGCAACGACAACGCCCTTGGCGGGCAGTATCTCGACTTCTTCCTGCAGCGCGGGCCGGAGTTTGGATTCGACATCGTGACGTGGGTCGGGGATGGCGTGTCCAGCAGACAGATCGCTCACGACTGCGGCGGCACGCCCGAGTTCATCATGGTCAAGGCGCTCACTTCGACGAATGGCTGGGTTGCCTATCACAAAGCCCTCGGGGCAACGCACTTCATCCAGCCGCATCAGGTGAGTGCTGCGGTGGCCAACTCGGAAATATGGGGGGACGTCGAGCCGAATTCCCTTGCCTTCACCGTTGGGAACAACAGCACCGTGAACGCCCCCGCCGAAACCTATATCGCCTACGTTTTCCGCTCCGTCCCCGGTTTTTCGGAGGTGTTCAGCTTTGAGGGCAACGGCTCCAACGCAGGGCCGAGAGCAAATCTGGGTTTTCTGCCCCTGGCCTTGCTGGGGAAAAATGCAACTGCCACGCAGGACTGGTTTTTTGTTTCCTCTGACATGGACGGAGGCCGGAACAATATTGAGCGATGGGTTGAGGGCAACACGGTTGAGCAGGCGTTCGGCTCGCCCGGGCTATTTTCGTTCTTCTCGGGTGGCTTCGACGTCATAAACTCGTCGTCGCTGATTAACGGCAACGCCGACACCATCGTCGGCATCGCATGGGCGGCACAGCCTTTCAAATATTCCAACGCATTCTAGGAGGTTTATCATGTGGAGATATCCGGACAACACCTTTCGACAGACCCCGCCCGCGCAGGTGGTGCAGGGTGGCAGCGTCCGCCGCTTTGCGGATCTGACCCGCGAGGAGCGCGCAACGCTTGGCTACCACGAGGCGCGGCCGTTGCGGCGCGAACCGTTCACCAGCTACGTCACCGAGTGGTTGCTGGGCGAGGACCTGATCCTGCGGGAACAGATCGTGGAGGCCGTGGTGGACGAGGCGGCACGGCGTGAGCATCAGACGAACGGAATCCGCAAGGAACGGGACCGGCGCATCGAGCAAGTCATGTGGCGCGTGCAGCGTTTTGAATCGGAAACGCGGCTGGGACTGACGCCCTGCGACGACATCGCGGCTCTGGACGCCTACGTGCAGGCGCTACGGGATGTACCCCAGCAGGCCGGGTTCCCGGAGGCCGTGGAGTGGCCTGCAAAAACATAAGAAAAGGCCCCCGGCTTAAGCCGGGGGCCTTTTTGAAATCATGGGTGGATACTGGCAGGAGCCTAGAAGTCGTAGCGGAGTCCGAGGCCCATGCGGTGGGAACGGTATTCAGCTTCGAACAGACCGTAGTCCAGCTTTTCAAGACCGGCCATAAACTTGTAGTCGGCCTGCACGCTCCAGTTCTCATCGATACGGTAGCGCAGACCGGCGATGGGCTGCACCAGAGGGATGCTCGCGGTATCGGAGAAGTCGTCGCCTTCGAGGTCCAGCTCGCCATAGGACCAGCCGTAACCGAAGCCGAGACCGCCGTAGACGCTCAGCGGAGAATCTTCCTTGACCTGATACTCGTAAAGAGCGTTCACCATCAGCGCGGTCATGTCGAATTTGCCGCCCACATCGAGATTGCCGATGTTGGAAGTGATCTTGTCGAGGTCGCTGCTGAAGTAGCTGCCTTCCAGTTCAACGCGAATGCCGCTTTCCCACTGGTAGCCGCTGGCGGCGGAAAGTCCCCAGCCCCATCCGGACTCGACTTTCGCATCCGCTTCGCGCAACTCCGCGTTGGTGGCCGAGTCGTTCGACGAGATGTCGCTGTCCATCAGATACTGGGTGGAAACGCTGCCGGAGACATAGTGCTGTCCAGCATTGGCGGCGGTGGCGACAACGAGAACCATCGTGAGTGCGAGCAGAACTTTTTTCATGTGAGACCTCTTTTCTTCTGTGCCGAAGTTGAATTCCTACCAGGCAGCTAGGAGTACACGTGGTGGAAAAGATTGTCCATTACAAATCCCTGCAATCCTATACGCTACTTCAGAATCCCGTTGGCCAACAGCTTCTGGATACCGACCACGTCGGTGCCTTTCTTCAGTTCCTTGACCACCGGTTCGCTTCGGCCCGACATCCAGATTTTCAGTTCGGCGTCCAGATCGAAGTGGCCCGCGGTCTCCACCGAAAAACAGGTCATGGAACGGTACGGCAGGGAGAGATAGTCCACCTTGGAGCCGGTTATGCCCTGCTTGTCGATGAGCAGCAGCCTGCGGTCCGTAAAAACGAACATGTCGCGGATGACCTTGAACACGCGCTGGACGTGCTCGGCGTCCGCCAGAATCGGGGCAAGTTCTTCGGCGACGTCTTCGGACTTCACTTCCGAGGCGTTACCCATCAGTCCGTCGAGAAATCCCATGTTCGCTCCTCTTTGAAGGGGTTATGTACTAATCGATGAGGTCAGGCCGCTTTTCGCCAAGCAGTCTACCGAAGGCTTCCATCATCTCATGGCGCAGGATCGGCTTCATGATGAAGTCGCCTATGCCTATCTCGCGGATGCGTTCGTAACTCACGGCCTCGGAAAAACCGGTGCACAGGATGATGGGCACCCCGGGGCGAATGCGCACCATCTCACGCGCCAGTTCTATGCCGGTCATGTTGGGCATGGACTGGTCGGTAATCACCAGGTCGAAATCGTCGCTGCGATACTTGAAGGCTTCAAGCGCCTCAATACTGCTGGTGCGAGTGACCACGTCGAAGCCCATGGACTCCAGCATCTCCTTGCCGATGTCCACCAATGCCTTCTCGTCGTCCACGAACAGGATGCGCCCCTTGGTAAAGACGAGTTGAGGCCGGGACTCCGTCTGCGGACGTTCCAGCGACGGGGTGCGCGGAAGAAAAACATGAAAGACCGTGCCACTGCCCGGCTCGCTTTCCACAGTGATATGCCCGTCGTGCCGCTTGACGATGCCGTGCACCATGGCGAGCCCCATTCCGGTGCCCTCGCCGGGTCCCTTGGTGGTGAAAAACGGATCGAAAATGCGCTCAAGCGTCTCGGCATCCATGCCGGGGCCGTTGTCGCGAACGGTCAAACGGACGAACCATTCGGGACCGCCCAGCTCTTCCGGGGGTTCCGGGCCATCGGCGTCCGCATCGGCCAGTTCCACATCAACCCTGCCGCCTCTAAGCTCCATGGCTTGTGCTGCGTTGGTGCAGAGGTTGAGCATGATCTGGTGCAGCTGGGTGGCATCGGCCATCACCTGATCATCCTTTGCATCGACGGTAAGGGTCAGCTCGATGTTGGCGGGAATGCTGGAACGCAGCATCTTGAACGCTTCCTTGAGAAGCGGCGAAAGCGACATGGGCTGCCGCTCCTCGGGACTCTGGCGGCTGAAGTTGAGAATCTGCGTCACGAGATCGCGCGCACGCCGCCCGGCGGAAAGAATCTCGCCCACGCGACGGGCAAGGCCCGAACCCTCGTCTGCCGAGGATTCGATGATTTCCGCATACCCGAGGATCACGCCGAGAATGTTGTTGAAGTCGTGCGCGATGCCACCTGCGAGCGTGCCGAGCGACTCCATCTTCTGGGCCAGTCTGAGCTGCTGCTCCAACCGTTTGCGCTCGGTAATGTCGAAGAAATATCCGCGGATTTCATGGCCGCCGCGTTCGTTGGTCACCACGTCCACGTTGCCCAGCAGCTCTCTGCCCCTTGGTCCTGCGCTGAGTTCGTGATTCCTGACGCTGCCGCGTTGCCGCAGCAGTTCATCCAGCGGCTCCTTGCCGCCGAGCTTTCCCCATATTTCAAACAGGCTCATGCCTGCCGCGGCTTCCGGTGAGGCCAGCCCGAGCACCTCGGCAAAAGCGAGGTTGCAGTCCACGATCCGCCCCTTGGCGTCAGCGAGAAAATTGCCGGTGATGTTCTTTTCGAAGAGTTCGCGATACCGCTCTTCACTGGCCTTGAGGTCCTTGAGCACGTCGGCACGCTTGGCAATGTCGTTGAGCAGCCGCTGGTTGGCCTTGTTGAGTTCCTCGGTACGGGCCTCAACAACCAGTGCGAGGCTTTCGTTGAGTTCGCGAAGCTCGGTCTCGGCGCGCCACTTGTTGCAGAGCGACACGGCCACCTGACGGAACTCCTGCGAGCGAAAAGGCTTTTGCAGGTACAGCAGCTTTTCCGGAGGCTGAACGCGACGGTTGAGTTCGGCAAGCGGCACACTGGTGGCCGAAGACATCATGAGCACTTCGACGCCAGCGTCCATTTCCCGCAGCATTTCGGCGGTTTCAACACCGTCCATCCCGTGTTCAAGGCGGACTTCGACCACGGCAAGGGCAAAGGGCCTGCCCTCGGCCACACCATCGGCCATGGCTTGAACAGCTTCGGCACCGGTTGTGGTCCTGACCACCTCGAAACGGAAGGAATCCACGGGCGCGTCCGTCATCGGCGCCGCAGAGGCATCGGAAAAGAGTGCTTCGAGCGCTTCGGGGTCCTGCCCTTCATAACAGAGGATGTCGCGATACAGCGTAAGCGCATCGCGATCGGGGTCCACGGCGAGTACCCGGAATACGGTGGTGTCCTGAACGGGCAAGAAACGCTCCTCTATTTCCTTGAGGGATGCATGGCCCCCTTTCGTCGGAATATATTGGAACGAACGGAAAAAGTGAAGCGGTGCGGGAAACCGCGCGCCCGAAGGGGCAAAACCCAGCGGGCGCGCGGATGTCTGGCGATTGGAGCGGGCCACGAGGCTACTGTGCGGCCTCGGTCAGGGGGTAGACACCGGCCTGCTCAAGACCCAGCCTCTTCAATACGGCGGGTCTGGCATCCATGGCCTCCTGAAGAGAGGAATAGTGGCCGACCAGCACCCGGTGCCAAACGCCCTTTTCTCCGAGGTCTGCGGTGGCGAGGGAGCTTTCAAAGCCATCGTGCTTCAGGGCCTCCATGTGCTTTCTCGCGTGCTCGGTGTCGCGCCATGAGCTGACGTGCAGTCCATATTCGGCGCGCTTTTCTTCGATAGTATCAGACACCCCTTCTGCCGCAGAAACGTCAGTCGCGTCCTCGGCGACCATTTCCCCGACGGTTGCTTCGGTCGCAACTGTTTCCGTGGCGGCCGCTTCGGTTGCCGTCGGTGCGCTGGCTGTCGCTTCGGGTTCATCCGCAAATCCCGGAGGGAGGGAGGTGAAACCGAGCGAAGCCGGATCCGCGGCGGGTCCGGTCGCCGTGGCCGCGGCGGGGAGAGCCGCGGCCTCGGCGATGGACCGACGCTCGTTCCCGGAGGATGCGAGCGGCGGCAGGTTCGGGGTGGAACCTTCGTTTTCGGTGCCCGAAGAGGCAGCCATACGCGCCCGCTTCAGGTTCTCGAAAGCCTTGTCGTAAAAGGTCGGGGAGAGCTCCACCGCCCTTTCGAAATATCCAGCGGCCTGCTGCGGACGCCCTTCCATGAGCAGCACGTAGCCGAGGTTGTTGTACGCCTTGGATTCATTACCGCCGTAGCGGAAGGCCTCAAGCGCCTCGTCGAGCCGCCCCATGCGGGTCAGGGCGAGGCCGAGGTTGTTGTAGGTGCGCGCGGAAGCGCCGCCGCTTTCCAGTGCATTGCGGAAGAGCCGTGCCGCCTGCCGATACTGCTGGCGGGCCATGTGCGTCACGCCGAGATTGTTCACCACGCGGGCCGCGTCCTTGCCGTTGGCAGACTTGAGCGCGAGCCGGAAGTGCTTCGCGGCCAGATCGGGGTTGCCCCGACGATCATGCAGCACGCCGTAATAACAATTGGCCTTCCACCGTTCTGGGTTGGTTTCCAGCGCGCTTTGCAGATGCTCTTCCGCCTCGTCGTCAAGTCCGGCGAGATAGAAGACCACGCCCGCCCCTTCATGTGCACCGGCGTGATCCGGTTGCTTTTCGAGCACGGCGCGAAATTCGCGCAGAGCCGCTTCCGTGGCACCCTGCTCAAGGAGCATTTCGCCCTTGAAGGCGCGGATTTCGATATTTTCGGGAGCCATGTTCTGAGCCCGGTTCAGGTGCACAAGCGCCATCTCGGGCTTGCCGTCGGCAGCCATGCCGCGACCCACCTGAAGATGCTGGTCGGCAGTGAGTTCGGAGTCGCCGCCCCAGGCAAATTCCTGAAAGGACTCCCCGTTGCCGGACTTACGTGCGGCGCATCCGCCCAGCAGCGTTGCGGCCAGCAATATCGCGAGTGTTCTGATGATGATGGCGTTCATATCGGTTCTCCCCTTTTTGACGCTATTGCGGCAGCGCCGCGAAAACGTCGATGAAAAGCATAATGGCCGGGCCCATGATGACCACGAACAGCGCGGGCAGGATGAAAAGGATCAAGGGCAGCAGCAGAAGCACGGGCAGCTTGGCGGCCTTTTCCTCGGCCAGCTGGAACCGCTTGGTGCGCATGGTGTCCGAATACACGCGCAGGGTGCGCCCCACGCTGATGCCGAACGTGTCCGCCTGCACTAGCAGGGATATCAGGCTGTTCAGGTCTTCCACGCCGCAGCGGCGGCCAAGGTCGCGCAGGGCATCCGTGCGCTTTCTGCCGGCACGCAGCTCCAGCGTGAGCTGATAGAATTCGAGGCTGATCTCGGGCGATGAGTTTCTCATCTCATTGCACACGCGGGTGATGGCCTGATCCAGCCCCATGCCGGATTCCACGCAGACCACCAGAAGATCCAGCGCATCGGGCAGGGCGTTGAGGATGGCCTCGGCCCGTTTCTTGGTGCGCGTCCGCAGCCAGATATCCGGGGCATAGCAGCCCACGGCGGCCAGTCCCACGGCGCCGAGCACAGTGGGCGGCAGCCCGAGGTTTTCGAAGACGAGCTGACGCAGCAGCAGGAATCCGCCCGCAAGAGCAACGGTGAGGGAAGCCTTGGCCCCCTGAAACACGCGCCAGCCGTCAGGCCTGCGGATGCCCGCGCGAATGAGCGCAAGCTGGTTGGCCCGGCGTTCCTCGTCGGTCTTGGGACCTATGCGCGCGCCGAGCTGGCCGAACATGTCGGAAACCGGATGCCAGAGGCCGCCCAGAAGGGATCCGCCAGTCTTCCCGGTGCTGCGGGGGCGACCGGAGATGCGCTGGGCGATCTCTTCGGACCGTTTCGCGCCGCCGCTGAGACTCATGAAGCCCATGAGGGCCATGAGCACCGCGGCGAAGGCGGCCCCTGCCGCTATGAGTGGAAGATACTGTTCGAACATGGTTCGGTCCCTACACCTTGATCTTGATCATCCGACGGATGATGACGATGCCGAGCGTCATGGAACATGCTGCCCCGATGGCCATGCTCCGACCCAGTTCCGTGGTCCACAGAAGGCTCATGTATTCACGGTTGAGCAGGAAGAGGACGCCCGCCACGGCAAAGGGCAGCAGGGTGAGGATGAGTGCGGAGATGCGGCCCTCGGCGGACAGCACCTTGATCTTGCCGTGCAGCTTGAACCGTTCGCGTACCAGCCGGGCTATGTTGCCAACGATTTCGGCGAGGTTGCCGCCGGTCTCCCGCTGAATGTTCACGGAGACCACGAAAAATTTCAGGTCCGGACAGTCCACCCGGTTGAGCAGGTTGTCCAACGCGCGGTCGGAATCCATACCGTAGTTGATCTCGTCGATGGTCTTGCCGAATTCGGAGCCGATGGGTTCGTCGAATTCGTCGGCAACCATGCGCATGCCGCCGCCGAAGGTATGCCCCGCCTTGAGGGCGCGGGCCAACAGATCCAGCGCTTCGGGCAACTGCTCCTGAAAACGGTCCATGCGCTTGGTGCACCGGCGCTTGAGCCACCAGATGGGAATGTAGCCCACGATTCCGGCGAGCACGGCAGCCGCGATCAGCATCTTGCTGAGCAGGAAAACCGCGTAACCGGTGAGCAGGCCCAACGTGAGACTGAGCAGCAGATACAGCCCCGGCGTGCCGGGGGCCTTGGCCATGGAGACGAGACGACTCAGGTTGGCTGCCCAGCGCATCTGCTGCAGCATGGTGTTGAACCACGGCACTTCGCTCATCTGCCTGCGTACGAGGTATTCCACGGTCTCCACGTCCGCGTCCGAGGCGGCCAGGGCGCCCAGACGGCTGCGGATGCGCTCGTCCGAGTCGTCCCGGCGCGAACGCAGGAACGAGGCGACGCCCACCACGAGCAGGAAAACCACGAAAGCGCAGAGCACCACGATGAGCAGCATCACAGCATTTCCCTCCCGTCGTCACGCCGCAGCGCGGGGTGCACGTCGAACATCTCGTTCTGCAGGGGGAAGCCCATGCGCACCAGATGTTCGGCGAAACGCGGTCGGATGGCGCGTCCGGTGTGATGTCCCAGCACCTTGCCGTCCTCGCTCATGCCGGTCTGTTCAAAGGCGAAAATCTCCTGCATGGTGATCATCTCGCCTTCCATGCCGTTGACTTCCTGAATGCTGACGACCTTGCGGGTACCGTCCACCAGACGGGTGGCCTGCACGATGAGGTCCACGGCCGAGGCCACGTAGCGCTTCATGGACACGTCGGAAATATTCAGCCCGGCCATGGATACCATGGTTTCGAGACGCATCAGGCAATCGCGCGGGGTGTTGGCGTGGATGGTGGTGAGCGAGCCGTCGTGACCGGTGTTCATGGCCTGCAACATGTCGAGGGCTTCCGAGGCACGAACCTCACCGACGATGATGCGGTCCGGGCGCATACGCAGACAGTTTTTGACCAGCTCGCGCTGGGTGATCTCGCCCGTGCCCTCGATGTTGGCGGGACGGGTTTCCAGCCGCACCACATGGTCCTGCTTGAGCTGCAGCTCCGCCGCGTCCTCGATGGTGACGATGCGCTCGTTCTCGGGGATGTAGCGTGACAGACAGTTGAGCAGCGTAGTCTTACCGGAGCCGGTACCGCCGGAGATAATTATGTTCAGCCGTGCGCGAACCGCGCCTTCGAGGATAAGCGCCATCTCGGGGGTCAGCGCCTCGAAGCCGATGAGGTCCTGAATCTCCAGCGGGTCGCGGGAAAACTTACGAATGGACAGCGAGGGGCCGTCCAGCGCCAGCGGCGGGATGATGGCGTTGACGCGCGAGCCGTCGAGCAGGCGGGCGTCCACCATGGGCTGGGATTCGTCGATGCGCCTGCCCACGCGGGACACGATGCGGTCGATGATCTTGCGCAGGTGGCCGTCGTCGCGGAACCGGGCCTGCGTGCGCTCCAGCTTGCCGTTTCGCTCCACGTAGACCTGACTGTAGGAGTTCACCAGAATATCGTTGACCGTATGGTCCTGAATGAGCGGCTCCAGCGGCCCGAGACCCACCACCTCGTCCTGAATCTCGGCCAGCAGCCTGCGCCGCTCGGCCATGTTCAGCGGGGCGTTGTGGAACTCTTCCCAGAGCAGCCCTTCGGCGGCACGGGCAATCTCGGCGCGCATCTCGCCGTCTTCGAGACGGTCGAGCAGCGACAGGTCGAGCATGTCGATAAGCCGGTCGTGGATGCGGGTCTTGATGTCGAAGAACACTTCCGAAGTGGAGGTTTCCTGCTTCGGAGCCTCTACCTTGGCGGCTTCGGGCGCCTTGGGGGCCTCGACGGTCTCTTCGCCGCTGCGATTGCGGTTTAGCCGCTGTGCCAGATTCATGCGTTCACCCTCCCTGCGGAGCCGCTCTTGCGGCCGCCCTTGCGCGACAGGAGTCCGGACAGACCGGAGAACAGGCCGCCGCGCCTGGCGACGGGCAATCCGAGTTCACGGGCCATTTCGTTCACGGGCTTGGCATACGCGCTTTTGGGGGACGCGGTCAGCAGCGGCACGCCCTGATTGATGGCGGCCGAGGCATCCGCGAACACGCCGGGGAGCGTCAGGCCGATCTTGCAGCCAAGGGCCTCGGCTGCATCGGTCGGCTCCACGCCGCCGCCCTTGACCACGCGCGAGGCCACCACCCGCAGCTTGCGGGAGGCTTCGGGGTCGGCACGCCTGAAAGCGTCCACGGCACGCTTGGCGTCCGCCAGCGCGGGCATGGTCAGCTCCGTGACCAGCAACAGATCGTCCGCCTGCTCCGCTGCGGTGGGCAGGGAGCCGTCGGACTCAAGAGCCGCGTCAACGATGACGTGATCGTAGGCTCCGCGCATGGTCTCGAAAAGGGTATGCACGGCCTGCGGATCGGGCTTTGCGGGATTTCGCGGCCCGGCCAGCACGGCCAGCTTGTCAGGGCCTTCGCCCACCGCGCTGGCGAGGAAGGTTTCGTCCAGACGGGAGGCGTCCGCCAACAGGTCTTCCCAAGTGTAGTCGCACTGGGCTTCAAGAAAGAAGCGCACATCGCCGCACGGTCTGCCCATGTCCGCCAACAGCACCCTGCCCGGTGCTGCCTTGGCAAACACGTTGGCCAGATTCACGGCCAGCGTGGTGCTTCCCATGCCAGGACGCGCGCCGAGCACAACGCTCACGCGTCCGCTGCTTTCCTGTCCTTCCACGACCACGTTGCGGCTGCGGATGCGCATGAGCACGTCACGCACCGCCCGAGGCTCCAGCGGATACGGAAGATATTCCCGGATGCCGCCGCGCATGGCTTCGATGAGCAGTTCGGGGGCGGGCTTTTCGCCCACCAGCACCACGTCCGTGGCCGAGCCGTTTTCCAGCGCACCGGCTATCTCCGCCAGCTCCTGAACGGCCTCCGGGCCGGGCTCGTAGAAAAGCACGCCCATGTGTTCGGCGTTTTCCGGCGCGTGAACAACCCACGGCAGAGCCTCGACAACCTTGTCGAGCACCTTGCGCTGGGTGTCGTCCGCCACCACCACGGTCATGGTCAGCTTGCCTCTCATCGTGCTCCTCCGGCATGGGATGCAAGCTCCACCTGCGCATGGCCTGCGGAACGCATCGGTTCGACATGGAAGCTGTCCAGCACGAAGACATCCGCGAGGATGACCACCGCCATGACCAGCATCAGCACCAGTTCCCGCCAGTAGGTAACCTTGTCTTCGAAATAATACATCAGTTCAGCATCTCCCCGAGAACCTCCTGAAAAAGGCTCTCACCTTCGGAACTCCCCGACTTGGGGCCTTCCTGATATTGCTCCAGAACCTTGAGCGCATATTCGCCGTCGGCGCCCTTCACGGGCTCGGTGCCCGCGGGCATGGGATTGAGCTTCTGGGCTTCCACCGCCTGACTCACGGCCGTGCCGTGCGGCATGGTGCTGGGTTCGTGCTGCACCTGCATGACGCTGCAGCCGGACAGTCCCAGCGAGGCGAGGAAGACGATGACGGTCATTGCGACGTTTCTCATGAAGACTTCTCCTTGTGCCCGCCTAGTTCGGCAGGGAATGGCCCAGATCGCCGTCGAAACCGCTTTCGGGGCTGACCACGACGGACTCGCGGCGGTTCTTCGGGGCGCTCGTCAGCGCAGGCTTGTCGCGGCGTCCCTCCAGAAGACCGAGCAGATAGAACTCGTAATCGCTCGGTTCGCGGAATCCGTCAGTGGGCAGCGACTGGGTCGCGGCATCCACCGGCTTGACCAGATGCGCGGTGACGATGATCACCAGTTCGGTCTTGTTGCTCCTGAAGTCGTTGCTGCTGAACAGCGAGCCGAGCACCGGCACGTCGCCGAGCACCGGGAAGCGATTGGCGTTCTCGCGCAGGGAGTCGCTGATCAGGCCGCCCACCACGAAGCTCTGGCCGTCGGCAAGCTCCACCACAGTGGATGCTTTGCGGGTCTGCACGGCCGGGATGGTGTAACCTTGGAAGGTGACGGCATTGGAATAGTCCAGCTCGGAAACCTCGGGCTTGACCTTGAGATTGATGACGCCGGAGCTGAGTACGGTGGGGGTGAACTTGAGCCCCACGCCGAATGGCTTGTACTCGATGGAGACCATGCCGAGCGCCTGCGGGACGGGGATCGGAATCTCACCGCCTGCGAGGAAGTCGGCGGTCTCGCCGGACACGCACACCAGATTCGGTTCGGCCAGCACCTTGACCAGACCGTTGGCCTTGAGCGCGTCGATGAAGCCGCTGAAAGAGCTGCTGCCCTGCGTGGCCTGCACCACGCCGTTGATACGGTCCGTGAGGTTGATCTTGGTACCGTCCTGATCAAGCGAAGTCAGGCCGTTGAGAAACGAGTATGCCGTGAAATTGTTGGACAGGTAGGCGAAGTTCACACCCATGCGCTTGAGCACGGTGCGGGTCATCTCGGCCACGCGCACCTCCAGCATGACCTGCATCACGCCGTCCACCCGCAGCAGGTTCACGACCTTTTCCGGGGCCACGGTCTGGGCCAGCTCGTTGGCGGCCTTGAGGGCAGAGGCGCTGCTTACGCTGCCAGTGAGCGTGATGGACTCGGAGTTGGCCCGCACGCTGATGTCGGTCTCGGCGGGCAGCACTTCGTGCAGCATCCGCTTGAGGCCCGTGACGTCCGGCACCACCTTGATGTCCTTGACCACGATGCCGCCGTCGGTCCACAGCGTCAGGGTGGTTGCCCCGAACTCCTTGCCCGCGAGATATATCTGACGCGGGGAAAGAAGGAGCATGCTGGCAATCTCGGGCGAACCCAGCGAAACGCGGCTGACCGGCGATTCCACATCGATCACCACGGACTTGTTCTTGACCAGCATCACCTCGTCGGGTGATTCGGCCGAGGCCGCCGCCGGCGCGAGGGCCAGCAGCACGATTGCCGTTATGACGTATATTGCATGCCGCATGATATCTCCTAGAACTTCACCTTGCTGCGTTCGCCGCCGGTAATGACCTCCACGCTCACCCTGCGTCTGCGCGGGGCCCGCTTGCGCCTTGGCGGAGCCTTGCGATAGGCCGCCAGCGCACTGTTCACGGTGGAGCCGGGGGTCAGCACGGTCTCGGTATCCTCGCCGTTGCGAAGCGCGAAGTGCAGGGTGCCGCGGGTGGCGGCCAGAGCCAGTCGTTCGCTTTCTTCGGGGGTGAGTTCGAGCGTGTAGACGTCCACCGAGGCGGTCTTGCCCTCACCCTTGGGGGAGGAGAGCTGCGTGCCCGTGGCGAGCACCGGGACGTTCGCCAGCACCAGCTTGGTGACGGGCTTTTCATCGCGTCCCTTGGTCAGGGAGACGAGCACGTCCACCTTGTCACCGGGGAGCACGAATCCGGAAAGGCCCATGACGGGGTTGCCCTTGACGGCCATGGCCCGCTTGCCGGGGGTGATCATGGCGCTCACGCCGGGAACCTTGAGTTCCAGCGGTTCGAGCATGGAGGCGGTCAGCGCCTCGCCCTTGGCCAGATCCTGCGCCAGCACGCGGCCAACAACAGGGCCGGTGGAAAGAAAAACGTCAGGCGGAGTTTCCGCCGTGCGCCTGCCCTTGAGGGCCACCGCCTCGGGGCCGATCTTCATGCCCTTCTTGAGGTCCGCGGCTGCCACGGCGTAGTAACTCACCGGCGCCTCGGGCCCGGTCTGGGCAGGGCGCTGGGCCATCCAGCGGAAGACCATGAAGGCCGCCACCAGCGACAGGACGAGGGCCAGTCCTATCTGAAGGGCTGCTTTCGTGGATCTGGTCATGGTGCTTCCTCCTTGCTGTCCGGAACCGCTCCTGCCGCCGTGACGGCGAAGCGTCTTCCGCAGGGGCTACCGTGCGAACGGTGCGCCGGTTTCAATCATGGTCAGTGCCATGGCGGTCACGGTTCCCGCGGCTATGGCCACGCCGTAGCAGAGGCGCGGCAGGGAACCTTCGGGGGTGACGGGGGTGTATTCAACGGTCCGGGTGGTGAGAAATGCGAGGATTGTGTAGCGGAAGTTGGCGAGGATCGCCTTGAGATGGTCCATGTGCCGAAGCAACATGCCCAGTGCGTAAATCCCGCCCGCGAGGCAGGTGACAAGAAAGGCGATGAAGGCCGTTTCAACGCCGAGACAGGCGCCGACACCGGCCATGAGCTTGACGTCTCCGGCACCCATGACGCCCATCAGAAACGGGATGAACATCACGCCGAAGCCGAGACCGAAGCCGCCCAGCGAAAACAGCAGGCCGTCGAGCCCGCCGGTGGCGGTGTGCAGTCCCAGTCCCGCGAGTATCAGCGGAAACGTGAGCAGGTTGGGTATGCGCTGGCTCCTGACGTCAGTGACGACAGCCGCCACCAGGGCGGCCAGCAGCAGCGCGGCGATAACGAAATCCATGGTTCTTCCCCGAATCCTTTCATTGAATTGCCTCGATGATTTCCTGCGTTCCCATCTCCCCGGGAACCCCGGGGCCTGCGGTTTCTCCCCTCCGCAGGCCCCGAACAGGCTTCCATGGCCTAGCTGCCTGCGGCGGCGCCGGTCATGCTGTTGGCGATGGAGGTAAAGGTGTTGGAGACGGTGGATCCGAGCGTGGAGACTGCGGTCACGATGCCTGCTGCGATGAGTGCGGCGATCAGGCCGTATTCGAGTGCGGTGGCGCCTTCTTCGTTATGAATGAGGTTCTTGATGATTTGCATTATTTTGCTCCTTGTCGTTGAAGGTTTTCCCCGCCCTAGCTGCCGGCCGCGCCGGTCATGCTGTTGGCGATGGAGGTGAAGGTATCGGACACGGTACTGCCGAGGGTGGACACGGCGGTGACGATGCCCGCCGCGATCAGGGCGGCGATCAGGCCGTATTCCAGCGCGGTAGCGCCTTCTTCGTTGCGGATTAAAGTCCTGAGCATCTGCATTGAAGACTCCCGTTGGCTTGGATGACCGCAGCCTAGCTGCCTGCCGCAGCTCCGGTCATGCTGTTGGCGATGTTGGTAAATGTGTTGGACACCGTGGTTCCGAGTGTAGAAACGGCGGTCACGATGCCTGCTGCGATCAACGCGGCGATCAGACCGTACTCCAGCGCGGTTGCGCCTTCTTCGCTACGGATGAGGGTCATGAGGGTCTTCATTTTTCTTCTCCTTGTTTCATGAAGATACTTCCATGGCGTTTGCACGCCGCATCGAACTTACCCACCATTGAGCAACCCGCGTGCCACAAACCGGGAAATCCTCCCAACTTTGACGCAACCCACTACTTCCAAAGGAAATATTTGTGATATTGATATTCTTCGTACCTGCCACCGTTTTAACTCGGGGCCCCATTAATCCATTTTTTGTAGACTCATCAAAATAGAAAATCCCGGCACTCCGAGGAACAATCCTCAGAATACCGGGTCGTTAGCTATCCACAAAAAATGGACTACGTTGAAAATGCGGCTGCGTCGATGTGGTGCTTGCGCAGTTTGTTCCAGAGGTTTTTCGGAGTGATGCCAAGGAGTGTCGCGGCCTCGGTCTGGACTCCACGGGTTCTGGACAGGGCATTGGTGATCAGCCTGCGTTCAAAGGAATTGATGGCTTCGCGCAGTGGCATTTTCATCTCTTCAAAGCCGGCCCCCGGTGCCTGCTCCGGCGCGTCGCCGCCCGGCGTTCTGGAAAAGGCAAGTTCCAGTTCGGATGCGTGTATCACCCCGCCCTTGCTGAATATCGCCGCGCGCTCGATGGCGTTGGCAAACTGCCGGATGTTGCCCGGCCAGCTGTATTCGTACATCTTGCGCATTGCCATCTTGTCCGCGCTGCGAACGTCGGTGCCGAGCTTGACGTTGGCCTGCTGGATAAAGTGTTCCACCAGCCGTGGAATGTCTTCCCTGCGTTCCCTGAGCGGTGGCAGATGGATGGAGGCCACGTTGAGCCTGTAATAGAGATCGCTGCGAAACTCTCCCGCATCCACACGCTGTTCCAGCTCCTGGTTGGTGGCGGCGATGATGCGCACGTCGAAGCTGATGGGCTTGGTGCCGCCCACGCGCTCCACCTGCTTCTGCTCCACGGCCCGCAGCAGTTTCGGCTGCAGGTGCAGGGGCATATCACCAATTTCATCCAGCAGGATGCAGCCGCCCTCGGCCTGCTCGAACTTACCGGGCCGGGAGGTTGTTGCACCGGTGAACGCGCCCTTCTCATGGCCGAAGAGTTCGCTTTCCAGCAGGCTTTCAGGAATTGCCGCACAGTTGAGCTTCACGAACGGGCCACCCGCCCGGGAACTCATGGCGTGGATGGTGTCTGAAATCAGCTCCTTACCGGTACCCGTCTCACCGAGCACCAGCACGTCGCAGTCCAACTCGGCCACCCGTGCCAGCCGCTCCTTCACTTCCTGCATGGCAGGACTGTCGCCGATGATCTTATCCAGCGGTCCAGAACCCTTGAGATTTCGCTTGAGTGCCTTCAGCTCGGCCTGAAGGCTGCGCTTCTCCAGCGCCCGCCGGATCACCACCTCCATTTCCTTTATCTGAAAGGGTTTGTTGAAATAGTCGTAAGCGCCGTGGCTCATGGCCTGCACACCGGTATCGCGGGTGCCGTGACCCGTTATGACGATCACGTCCGTTTCCGGCGCCACGGCCCTGAGCTTGGGCAACGCCTCAAGACCGGACATGCCCGGGAGCTTCACATCATGGAGAATCAGGTCCAGCCCGCCTTTTTCGGCACGTGTGATGCCTTCCTCGGCGGTCTCAGCCTGCTCCACGGTGAAGCCCAGCTCATCAAGCGCTTCCACCAACATGCCTCGGAAGGCGCGATCGTCATCCACTACAAGTATTCGTTCAGCCATTTGCTCACCCGGTTTCCCTTTTCTACCATGACGGGCCGGTGCAATCCACAAAAAATGGATCAAAAGTTACGACCAAATCAGCCCTCGGCCGAAAGCATTTTCGGATCGAGAGGCCGCATATACACCGTATACGTAGGGCCCCCGAAGTTGGTCACAAAAAAAATCCACTTTTGATGGAGAGTGGCACACGGGTTGCTCATGTCCTGTCAAACGCGGGATTTCCCGCCGGAGGAAAATGGACATGAGACAAGATCATTCATCCAAAAGCGGAATGGCCGCAGCGGAACTCGGGCTCATCCTCCCCTTCATGGCGCTTCTTCTTTTCCTGCTCATGGAAGGAAGCAACGCCATGCACGCGCATTCGTCTCTGGTGGAAGCCAGCCGGGAAGGCGCAAGGATGGTGCTGATGCAGGGCGAAGCCGGAGCCGACGTGCAGCAACTGGTGCGAAGCCTCGTCTCCGATCTGCCCTCGGAGGATGTGGACGTCCGCGTATCCACCGATACGGACGCGCGCACGGTGACCGTGCTCGCCAGCTATGAATATCAACCAGTAATGGGAGGCCGGGATGCTCTGGAAATGCTCGGCGGCGAAGACGTGCTCGTCATCGAAGCGGGCACGACAATGCCGCTTCCCTAACAGTGAACGCCTCGGCGCGGTGAGCATGGTCATGGCCATGGTCATCCCCGCCGTACTGGCCATGGTGGGCCTCGCGCTCGATCTGGGCAATCTTTACTCTGCTCACACCCGCCTTCAGGCCGCAGTCGATTCCGCCGCGCTGGCCGGAAGCCTCGAACTGCCCTACGACCCCGATCTGGACAAGGGACTCGTCCGGGCGGCCGCCACCGGAATGCTGGAAAAGAACTACCCCGGTTCCGAGCTGGACAGCCTGATCCCGGGTACCATGATCCGAAGCGTCAACGTGCAAGCCCATGCGGACGTGGACCTGCTGATTCTCGGCTTCCTCGGTCTTTCCGCCCAGCGCGTGGAGGCTGCGGCGAGCGCCGGATTCAACAAGCTCGAAGTGGTCTTTGTCATCGACAACTCCGGCAGCATGAAGGGCACTCCCATCAATATGGTCAAACAGGCTGCGGGCGAGCTGGTGGACCTCATCATCCCCGACGGCTCGGAAACCGATACCAAGATCGGGCTGGTGCCCTTCCGGGGCAAGGTCAACGTGGGCGAAGCCGCGGGCGACGGTCTCTCCGGCTGCCGCAACGCGGACGGCTCCCTCAATCAGGGCATCCACGAGGACTTCATGGATCTGTATTGGGACCTGCCCTACTACTATCGTCGCCGCGTGAATCTGGACACCTGCTCCAGCATCCCCGAAGCGCAGGAGCTGACCAGAAACAAGAGCGCGGTCATCGCCTCGCTGAACAGCCAGACCGCCACGGGCGCGGCCTCGGGCACGGTGATCCCGGAAGGCCTCAAGTGGGGCCGCCATATGCTCACGCCGCAACGGCCCTACGATCAGGCAGGAGACAAGGAGGAGTTCCGCAAGATCATCATTCTGCTCACGGACGGCGACAACGAGGACGGCAATTGCGGCGGTCCCTACCGCGCCTACTACGAGCCGAACAACTACTGGACCAATGCCTATTACGGCATGAAAGTCACGGACGCTCACTGCGAGGACGGCGGCAGGCTCAATCAGGACATGCTCAACGAGGCAGAAGCCGCCAAGGACGCGGGCATCGAGATATTCACCATCCGCTTCGGCACCTCGGACAACACCGACCGTGACCTGATGCGCGCCATGGCGTCCAGCAAGCCCGGCACGGACGACCACTACTTCGACGCGCCGAGCGTGTACGACATTGACGACATCTTCAAGAAGATCGGACGCCAGCTCGGCTGGCGGCTGCTGAGCTAGGAGGCGACCATGCTGCACAGAAAGAACGGAAAGCGTCTGGGCATGACGGTCGCGGAATTCGGACTGGTGCTGCCCGCCGTCATGGTCCTTTTGCTCGGGACCATGGAGATGGGCAACATGTTCCATTCGTGGCTCACCGTACAGAAGGCGGCCCAGGAAGCCGTGCGCATCGCCGCCACCGGCGAGGGGGCCGACGACGGCACCCGCATGATACGCATCGAAAACAAGGCGCTGGAGCGCATGGAACCCCTCCACGGCACCAAGACCGTCACCGTCTCCAGCTGGCCTCGCGGGCAGGCTTCGGACACCGGCAGTCAGGGCAGCGCGGGCAGCCCGTGCGAAATCGTGGAAGTACGCGCCTCCTGCACCTACACCCCGCTCATCTCACTGATGGAGCCGATCCTCCCGGACGACATCACCCTCAGCAGCGCCGACCGCAAGCTCAACGAGCCATGGCGACCCTGCGATTCATAATGCCCCCCTCACCCTCCCCGAGGTGAATGCATTGAGGCCGGACAGTTTCCCCGACTGTCCGGCCTCGCCGTTTCGCCCGCTCATACGGGCACTATGGAGTGAGGGAGGGTCCCTTTAGGAGCCGTTGACCACGGTGACCGAGCCCGCCGCATTGGTTGCCACCAGCATGTCCACCGCTTCGGCGGATGCCGCGCCGGTACACGCGACGATCACGTCGCCCGTGTCGAGGTTGTATTCCTCTGCCGCCTTATCGAAGTAGCCGGCTCCCGCCACATCGGCGAGAAGGTCTTCGGTGCGGTACAGGAAAAGCTGCTGGCCGGGCACACCGCCCATGAGGCGCATGTCTTCGGATACGTATGCCATGAGATTTCTCCTTTTGTTTCTATGCTTTGAGCATCTGGGCTACAGGATCTGGGCGTCGTCGTCGCACTGGACCTCGACCACACCGGACGGGTCGATGAGGCACGCGCCCGCGGAGAGCATGTGGTCCACGAGATGCGCGGCCTTTTCCGGCACCCAGTCCACATGGGCCTTGATTTCCTGCCCTTCGGCCAGCCCGATGGCGTTCTTGTGATAAAGGAAGCACTTGCGGATGCCCGCCTCCACGGGGAGTCCGGTGTGGAACATCCAGTTGATGCCCAGCCAGGTGCGGGATTCGGTGCCCTTGAGCCACGGGAACTTTTCGCCCGCGTAATCGGCGCTCTTGAACTCCTCGATGTTGAGCAGCTCGTTCCACTGGTGGGGTCCCACCACGGCGAAGCGATTGCCGTCGTCCGGCACGTCGTTGGCGTTGAGCAGTCCGAAGGCTTCGAGAATCTTGCCCTTGGTCAGGCCGCTGGTGCTCTCGGGAATGACCGAGGACGTGGCGTCCATGCGGGTGATCACTAGTTCGTCGATCTTGCGGCCAAGCGCCCACGCACCGGCGCTGGCGGCCACCTGCCGCTCGTCGATGTTCTGCTTGAGCTCGTCGAGGCGGTCGATGTACTCGGCGGCGTACCAGTCCTCCAGCGTGCAGGACACGGAGGAGTGGGTGAGGTTCATGATGGGCACGTTGCCGTGACGGGTCTTCTTGCCCGCGGTGCCCTTGCCGCTTTTCTGGAACACGCACTTGGCGCCCTGCACGTTGCTTTTCAGGCGCACGGTGTTGCGCATCTTGGAACCCTGCTGCTGGTAGGCGTTGTGCACGTCCGCGCAGTAGAGGTTGATGAAGGAATTGTCGATCTGAGTGGACATTGCCGTTTCTCCATTTCGTTGTCGGTTTTCCTTGAAAGGGCCGACGGGTATCCCGGAAGGCTTCCAGTTCGCGGGTGGACCGCGTACGGGCCGCAACCGGAGCGCCGGGGCCGAAACATCGCGGACAGTATAGCCCCGGTTTGCGCGGCGAGGCGTTTTCGGCGGCATCCGGGGCGATACAGGGGCGACATTCCCTGTTGACGGGGTGTTTCGGGCAGCTCTGGACCGCCGCCAAGGATTGGGGTACGTATCAGGAATGATCCCCTCCGAACTCGCAACGGCATTCGAGGCCGTCATTTTCGACTTCGACGGCACGCTGGCCGAGTTGACGCTGGACTTCACCCTCATGAAGACCAAGATCGCCGCACTCGGAGAATGCTTCCTGCCGCATCGCCCCGAACCCGACGGAACGCCCGCGCTGGAATGGATGGAGACCCTGACCGCCCATGTGGAGCGCGAATGCGACCGCGACACCGCACTGGAGTTCAACTGCCGGTGCAGGCTGGCGATCACCGCCATGGAGCTGAACGCCGCACGCGATGGAAACCTTTTCGAGTTCACACGGCCGCTGCTGCTCGGTCTTCGCGAGCACGGCATCGCCACGGGCATCATTACCCGCAACACCGGTTCGGCGGTACGCACGGTCTTTCCCGACGTGAACGAACACACCGGAGTCCTGCTCGCCCGAGAGGACGCGCCGCGCATCAAACCGCACCCGGCCCATCTGCTGCAGGCACTTGAACGACTGGGCATCGCCCCTGCTCACGCGCTCATGGTGGGCGACCATCCGCTGGACATGAAAACCGGCCGGGCAGCGGGCACCGCCACCGCCGGTGTCATGAGCGGACGCTGTGATGCCGACGATCTGAAGAATGCCGGAGCCGACCTTGTCTTCGAGGACGCGTCCCGGCTCCTCGCACCCGGAGCCCTCACGGCAGTCCGTAACTGACCGCAAGAAAGGACGGTAGCTGCATGAAACGACTTTCCAAGACAGACCTCTGGCCCGGAATGTATGTCATTGGCTATCGTGCTGAAAAGGAAGGGGAGGTGGTGAAGGTGGACCGCCCCCTGCTCTCGCGCGAGGAGATCGACCACACCGTCCCCGATGGAACATTCGACGTGCTCGTGGACGAGGAGTTCGAGCTTGGCGAATGGGTCTCCGCCCATCTCGGCGACCAGCTGGAAAAAGAGCGTAGAAGACTCGAAGAAACTCGGCTGGAGCTTGAAACCGAACGGGCCGAGTTCGAGCACGAACGGGCGCGCTTTCGGCAGCAGGTGGGAGAAGCGCACGAGCAGGCCATGCAGCGCGCTGTCTCCGGGGCAAAGGCCCGTGAAGAGGGCAACGCCAAACGCGTTGAAGACATGGCCCGGCTCAGGCAGGAAATGGCCGCGGCCAAGGCGGCCCGGAAAAAGAACCCCGATCCGCCGCCCGAAGCTTCCAGGACACCCATCGAAGAAGAATTTCCCCGTGCGGACCAGCTCTACAGCGACGCCGTGAGCTACGCCCGCACTTTCGTGGACGATGTCCGCCGCGGCAAGCCCTTCGACTACCGCGACGCCATGCCCCTCGTTGACGGCTTCATCGACTCGGTTTTCCGCAACGAGTCCGCGGCCGCAGCCCTTTGCAAGCTCAAGATGTACGACGAGTACACCTATACCCACAGCATCAACGTGGCGGTGCTCTCGATCATTCTGGGCAAGCGGCTGGGGCTGGAACGCGCACAACTGCGGATGCTCGGCATGGCCGGCACCTTCCACGACGTGGGCAAGGCCGTGATTCCCGACGAGATTCTCAACAAGCCCGGCAAGCTCTCCGACCACGAGATGACGATCATGCGCACCCACCCCCAGGAAGGATACGACATCCTCAAGACGCAGAAGGCGGTCCCGAAGGAAGTGCTGCGCGTGGCTCTGGAGCATCATGAACGATATGACGGCAGCGGATACCCCCGGCGGGTCAAGGGCGATGCCATCCACACCATGTCACGGATCATCTCGGTGGTGGACGTGTACGATGCCCTGACCAGCAAGCGCGTCTACAAGGACCCGCTGCCGCCCGGCAAGGTGCTCGGCATGATGTACCAGTGGCGAATCTCGGACTTCCAGCCCAACATCGTGGAGCATTTCATCAAGAGTCTGGGCGTGTATCCCGTGGGCAGCTTCGTCCGCCTGAGCAGCGGCGAACACGGCGTGGTGACGGGGCTGAATCCCAGCCTGCCGCTCAAACCCATCGTGAAGCTCGCTTTTGATCACTCGTTGACTCCCATGTCTCCGCGCGTCGTGGATCTGGCGGAAACGCCTGACGCGGGCGGGCCGTTGGTCATCGAGGACATCGTAAATCCTTCCGACCACGGCATCTCCGTGGCCGACCTGCTGCAATAGCCCGAAGCGTCACGCACTTCTTGCCTGCCGCCGCCGTTGGTGTACACTGCCCTCATGCGATCCTTCAGGCAGCTGCTCACTCTTCCGGCCCGCATTCAGGGCATGGCGCTCACCGCAGTATGGGCATACAAGCTGCGCTCGCTGTTCGTGGTCCTCGGCGTGGCCTTCGGCATCGCCTCCCTGACGCTCATCGTCACCAGCGTGGACGGGGCCAACCGCATGGCCGTGCAGATCGTCGAAATGTTCGGCCACGACGCGGCCTTCGTGCTGGGTGGCAACATCAAAAAGAAAGCCGTGGGGATGCGCACCCTGACCCTGAGCCGCAACGATGCCCGGCGCATCAGACAGTCGCTGCCCGGCGCGTATCTGGTGGTGCCCATGCGCGCCAAGTTCGGCCTGACCATCAAATACCGCTCGGAAAACGATCAGGACGTGCCGGTCATCGGCGCCACTGCCGACTATGCCGAGGTCTGGAACTGGCCGCTTGTGGAAGGGCGCGACATCAGCCTCGAAGACAACGAACAGGGCGCGCGCGTGGCCCTGATCGGCAACACCCCGAGTGAAGCCCTGTTCAAGGGCGAATCCCCGGTGGGTCGCTCTATTTTCATTGAAGGCATTCCCTTTCAGATCATCGGCCGCCTGAAGCATCGCGGCTTCACGGGCGGTCGCGGCGACATCGACAACCGCATCATCATACCGCTGAACACCCTCACTTCGCGCTTCAACATGGACCGGCAGTACTTCCGCGCCCTGCGCGTCAAGTTCCACGAGCCGGAATACATGGCGGCGCACACCGAGAACCTCCGCAGCTTCCTGCGCCACCTGCACGACCTCGACCCCGACGAGGACGATGACTTCACCATCCTCACTGCCGACGAAGTGCTCAAGTTCCTGGCCATGTTCAAGGGCGGCCTGAGCGTTTTCCTCGGCGTCACGGCAGCCATCGCCATGCTCGTGGGCGGCTTCGTGCTGGCGAACCTGTTCTCCATCAGCGTCGGCGAACGCTCGCCCGAGATCGGCCTCAAGCGGGCCATGGGCGCACACAAGTCGCACATCATGTACCAGTTTCTGGTGGAGGCGTGCGTGCTGACGCTCATCGGCGGGATCATCGGCCTCTTCCTTGGAATGGGCCTCGGCCAGATCCTTTCCCGGCTGGACATCCTCGAAATCCAGTTCTCGTGGAAAGCCTTCGGCATGGCCATGGCCAGCGCGCTGGCCGTGGGTCTTGTCTTCGGGCTCAAGCCCGCCCGGCAGGCCGCCAACATGGATCCCATCGCCGCTCTCAAGGGCGGCGAGTAGCCCTACCGCCTTCCCGGAACTCGCCTTCCTCCCTGCAAGGGAGGGCTTTTCCTGCATTCCATTAATAATTCCCGCACGCCTGCAGCGTGATATTGTCGAAATACCCCTTTCGCTCGTTTTTTTGGCATACCCCGCTTGACACCTATACCCCGTACGGGTATCTAGGAAGCAAGAGTTGTAAGCAATGGATGCGGGCAAGAATCAGGCTGGGGGGCCGATCCGCATCCTGAAAACAATTAAAATCAGGAGGTTCTCGTGAACCGCAAGTTCGTGACCATCATCGGTGCAGTGCTTCTGACCATGGCCGTGGCTTCCATGGCCTTCGCATTCGGCGGCGGCAACCCGCGCAAGGGAAAGTTCCTGTGGCGCAAGAACTGCCGTACCTGCCACGCCCCTAACGGCTCGGCGGCCGACCTGAACCCCGCCGACAAGACACAGGCGGAGTGGACCAAGCTTTTCGAATCCGGCGAGATCCCCTGCAAGAGCGACTGGACCGTCGGCGATCAGGACGTGAACGACATCTTCACCTATCTGCACGACTACGCGAAGGATTCCCCGACGCCCGCCAAGTGCAGCTAAACGGCATCGTTTCCGGCGGGGGCCACGCGCTCCCGCCGAACCAGCCTCATTCAAAGGGGGTTCCATGGCGGACGCAAGGAAGGCAAAGGGCATGAACAGGCGCGACTTCTTCAAGGCCACCGGACTGGCCGCGGCGGCTGCCGCGGGCGGCACCATCGGCGGCCTCAAGCCCGCCAAGGCCCGGGCAGCCACACCAGCGCCCGACTGGCAGTCGCACTTCTCGGCCTGCGACATGTGCTTCAACAAGTGCGGCCTCATTGCCCGCGTCGAAAACGGCGTGGTCAAGAAGCTCGATCCCAATCCCAAGTTTCTCAAGTCCCGGGGAATGCTTTGCGCGCGCGGCAACGCGGGCGTGGCACAGCTCTACGATCCCGACCGGCTCAAGTATCCCCTGCTTCGCAAGGGTGAGCGCGGCGAGGGCAAGTGGCAGCGCATCCCGTGGGACGAGGCCATCGACCTGATGGCCGAACGCATGCAGGAAATCCGCGAGAAGTATACCCCCTGCGGGCATCTCTTCAGCGCCGGATCGGACCTGCAGAGTAAGTTCGTGTCCCGCTTCGGCGAGGTTTACGGTTCCTACAACATCACCTCCCACGAGTCCCTGTGCCTGCTCAGCGGTAACCGGGCCTTCCTGGACACCTTCGGCGAGGTGCCGTTCGCGGACGTGCTCAACTCCAAGTACATCATCATGGCCGGCGCCAACCGCTTCGAGGCCTTGGTCACGCCGGATTCCATGGACCTCATGACCGCCATGCAGAACGGCTGCAAGCTCGTGGTGCTCGACCCGCGTTTCACCAAGACCGCGGCGCTGGCCAACGAGTGGCATCCCATCCGGCCCGGCACGGACATGGCCTTCATGCTGGCGCTGATGCACGTTATCATCAACGAAAAGCGTTACGACCAACAGTGGATCAAGGAAAAGACCCACGGGTTCGACCAGCTTGCCAAGCATGTGCAGCAGTATACTCCGGAATACGCGGCTGGCGAATGCGGCATCCCGCGCGAGGACATCGTGCGCATAGCCCGCGAGCTGGCCGACGCCGCTCCGGAATCCATGGTCTACCCCGGCCGCCGCAGTTCGGATTACGAGGACTCCACCCAGATTCGGCGCAGCTTCGCGCTGCTCAACGGCATCCTCGGCAACTGGGACCGCCCCGGCGGCCTGCTCGCCGCACGACAGGTGGGTCTCAAGGGCGTGCCCTATACCGCCCCGTGGTATGACGACAACCCGTGGGACCGCGTGGATGGCGGCGTGGTGCCCGGCCTGTTCGAGCACGAAGGCTCCTTCGTCATTACCCGCGACAGGGTGCTCAAGAACGAGCCATATCCGGTCAAGGGCTGGTTCGTTTACAAGACCAACCCCATGGCCACCGCGCCCAACCGCAACAAGACCATCGAGATGGCCAAGCACATGGACTTCATGACCGTGGTGGACATCGCCATGAGCGACACCGCGTGGATGGCCGACCTCGTGCTCCCCGCGCCCAGCTATCTGGAACGTACCGACCCCTGCGCCGGACTTCAGGGCTCCGTGGCCTGCGCCTGCGTGGTCAAGCGCGACCCCGTCGTCCCTGCCATGTACGAGAGCCGCCCTGTCTTCGACGTGCTCAAGCAGGTTGCCGGAAAGCTTGATCTCGGCGAGTTCTTCGATTTCACCATCGAGGAGTTCCGCGAGCAGCAGCTGCGCGAACGGCCCGACGCCGAAGAGGCGCTGAATCGTGACGGCGTCTACTACAACCCGAGCAAGGTCTATGGCCTCTACGACGGCAAAATCTACAAGACCAGCAGCCACAAGATAGACCTGTTCAACGAACGCTATGAGCAGATGGGCGTTGCGCCCCTGCCCGCCTACAATCCGCCCGCCAAGGTGCCGAAGAACCGCTTCCGCATGGTGGTGGGCCGCAGCGCCGTGTACACGCAGGGCTCCACCGGAAACAACAGCCTGCTGCACCAGCTCACGCCCACCAACACGCTGTGGCTCAACCCGGAGGCGGCCTCGCGTCTGGGCATTGCCGACGGCGACCCCGTGGAGGTCTCCAGCTCCGTGGGCCGCGGCGAGCTCAAGGCCCGCGTCACGCATGAGATCCGCGAGGACACGGTGTACATGCTCAGCGGCTTCGGGACGCTCTCCACGCAGCTCTCGCTGACCCACGACAACGGGGCCAGCATCAACAACCTGCTGGAGGACGATTACGATCAGGTCTCCGGCAACGCCGCCATGCACACCACGCTGGTGACCGTAACAAGGAAGGTGAGCTGATGGCACGCAAACTCGCAATGGTAATCGACGCGTCCAAGTGCATCGACTGCAAGGGATGCATGGTGTCCTGCAAGGTCGCCAACGGCGTGCCCGAGGAGCACTGGCGCAACTGGATCAAGCCCACCGAACCCCAATTCGGTCCCGGCAGGCGGCCTTCCATCCGCTTTCAGCCCGGCGGCTGCATGCACTGCGACAAGCCCACCTGCGTGGAGGCCTGCCCCACCGGCGCCACCTTCAAGGACAAGGAAACGGGCGAAGTGGTCATCGACAAGGACCTGTGCATCGGCTGCGGCAACTGCATCCCGGCCTGTCCCTACGACGCCCGCTACCGCAACCCGGTGAGCAGGAAGGCCGACAAGTGCAACTACTGCCCCGAACGCAGGGCGGCCGGACTCGAACCCGCCTGCGTGGACACCTGTCCCACCAAGGCGCGCGTGTTCGGCGATATCAACGACCCGGATTCCGAGGCCTCCAGGCTGCTTCGGGAGAACAAGCCCCGCGTGCAGGTGGTGGTCAACGAGGCCACGAACACCAAGCCCAACATGTACTACATCGGATCGCCCGGAGACGCGGCATGGCCCAGAAAGGCCGTGGTGCCCTCCAGCATGGTGGCCATGAAGGAGGCCGCGCCGCTGGTCAAGGGACTGGTGGGGCTGACCGGCCTCGGTGTGCTGGCCATGCTCGGCAGACAGCTCTTTGCCGGAGACTCCGGGGATTCTCACGAGGAGGACCGTCATGGCTAGACAGTTCAAGCGCCACGACCGTTCCGACATATTCATCCACTGGTTCAACGCCGCCTGCTGGCTGCTGCTGCTCATCACGGGCATCGGCCTGATCAGCAATCCGGCCATCGACCCGCTCGGTTCCGGATATCCCGAGGCCATGCGCTCGCTCGTGGGCGGCGGGGCCAATCTGCTGGCCATCCACGAGGTCATCGGCTTCGTCTGGATTCTGGGCTTCATCTGGTATCTGGCCGTGAACGCCCGCGGCGCCGGTTTCTTCCTGAAGGAGGTCTTTATGGTCTCCCCGGCTCGCGACATGGCCTGGATGCTCAAGAAGATGGTGCTCATGACGCTGGGCCCCAAGCCGCTGAAGATGATCGGCGTCAACCCCGAGCTGCCGAAACAGGGCTTCTACAACATGGGCCAGAAGGCCTTCGCGCAGGCCAGCGTGGCCGGGGGTGTCGTCATCGCCTTCACCGGCGTGATCATGTTCCTGTCCGACAAGACCTTCGGCGCGGAGGCAACCGGCATCGTGAGCTGGGCCGTGACCCTGCACTTCATCGCGGTGGGCGTGGTCTTCGCCGGACTGTTGGTGCATATCTACATGGCCGCCATCAGCCCTGAGGAACGCCCCGGCTTCCGCTCCATGTTCACGGGCCACGTTCCCGAGAACTACGCCAGACATCACCACGGACTGTGGTACGAAAAGGTACGCTCCGCTCCCGAAAACGACGGGTAGCGGCGGATAATAGAGGGACCAAGGGGCCGTCGCCGCACGGCGGTCCCGCCAACCGAGAGGAAGGATTTTATGATGAAGCGACTCACCTACGCGTTCGCCATGCTCATGGCGCTGGCACTGGTCTCCGGCTGCACCGCGGCCAAGACCACCACGGCGGAGACTCCCGCCTTCACCCAGTACACGGACCTCGTGGACTACGACTTTGTGGCGCAGTACGCCAAGATGCCCAAGCCCGAAAGCGTGATGATCATCGACTCGCGCCCCTACAAGACCAAGTACGTCAAGGGATTCATCCCCACCGCCGAGAGCATTCCGGCATCGCAGTTCGACAAGATGACCGACAAGCTGCCCGAGGACAAGAACACCCTGCTGATCTTCTACTGCGGCGGCCTGCACTGTCCGCTGTCCCATAAGTCCGCCTATGCCGCGGAAAAGCTCGGCTACACCAACATCAAGGTCTACGCCGAAGGTTTCCCCAACTGGAAGAAGAACGCCGACTACTACTCCGTTGGCATGGAAGCCGTTAAGAACATGATGGCCGAAGGCGAGCCGTACCTGCTGGTGGACTCCCGTCCGCACCGCAAGTTCCTCAAGGGCGCCGTGCCTTCCGCAGTGAACATCCCGGACACCCAGTTCGACAAGTTCAAGGGAATGCTGCCCGCGGACAAGTCCACCAAGCTGGTCTTCTACTGCGGCGGATTCCATTGCCCGCTGTCCCACAAGTCCGCCGTCAAGGCCAAGGCCATGGGGTACGAGCACGTTGTCACCGCTGAAGCGGGCTACCCCGGCTGGAAGGAACTTTACGGCGCAGGCGGCGCAGTGGAAGTCTCCGGCGGCGCAGCCGAAGGCTCCATCGACACCCAGCAGTTCCTGAACATTCTGGACGAAAATCCCGACAAGATCACGATCGTGGACGTGCGCACCCCCGAGGAATATGCGGCCGGGCATTTCCCCACCGCCATCAACATCCCCGTGGACGAGCTTGAGGACCGGGCCGACGAAGTGCCCACCGACAAGCCCATCGTGTTCTCCTGCGCCTCCGGCGCCCGCGCCGGCGAAGCCTACTTCATGTTCACGTTTGCGCGCCCTGAAGTGGAAGAGGTCTACTACCTTGAAGCCAGCAACCACTTCGAAAGCGACAATTCCTATGAAGTGAAGGCCAACAAGTAACAAAACGCGGAGCCGGGCCGAAACGCCCGGCTCCAAAATTTTCAGGGGGTTCGCCATGTCCCTGCGCCTCGCCGCCGTCCTGTTCGCCGTCATTGTCGCGGTATCGGGCACGACAGCCATCCCGACCTTCGCCGCACCATGGCCCGAACAGGCGGCGCGCGAGGCGAAGCAGGGCGGATACTCCCTTGTGGACACCGCAGAACTGGCCCACATTCTCGAAAACGGACGCAAGCCCCTCCTGCTGGATGTCCGCCCGGACTACGAATTTCGGGAAGGACACATCGAAGGCGCGATCAACGTGGAATTCGACCTCGGGGACGACCGTCACGCCGCCCCTGCCAAGCTTGACCGAATCCGACGCCTCGCCGGCCCCGACACCTCCCGCCCCATTGTCATCTACTGCCGCAGCCTCCAGTGCATCCGCAGCGCCATCGCCGCCCGCGAAGTGGCCAACATGGGATACGGCAACGTCCTGCGCTACCCGCTGGGATGGTTCGGCTGGGTGGCGGCGCATCCCGCCCTGCAATCGGAAGGGATCGATCCAATCAAGGCGGGCGACGTCTTTCCCGGCTGCCCCATCTGGCCCATAGAGGCGGAGGCGCAGGAATATCTTGGGCTGGAGAATCTCAACCGGGCCTTTCTGGAGGCGGTGCGCGCGGACTACCTGCTGGTGCAGTTCTTCAACTCGGAATGCCCGGCCTGTCTGGAAGGAATGAAGGCGGTGGAACAGTACTGGAACCGTGTACAGGCGGAGCCAACCATGCGGCAACGGCTGCGATTCGTGGGCATCGCTTCGCACGATTGTCTGCACGACGCCCGCGCCTTCAGCAGGCGAGTGGGCATTCCGTTCCCGGTCTTCACTGACCCGGACGGCAGCGTGCTGCAGCGCACGGGATATCAATCCCTCCCCGTAACCTTCCTGCTGCGTCGCGGTGAGCAGGGACGCTGGGTGGTGATGCTGATCAAGGACGGCCTCGGCGGCGCAAACCGCTTCTACCGGGACATGCGCTCCAGCGTCACCTCGGGCTATTGAAGCGAGGCAACCTCTTCCAGCGCGGCCAGAAGCAGGTCCGCGCTGAGCAGAAAGAAGCCCTCGTGCCCGGTTTCGGCAATGGCATCGCGAAACCTACGGCACCATGGGAGCATGACATCGGATGCAAACGCCGCGGCCTTGGGACACGAAGCTTCGTCGCCCTCACCCCAGCAGCGTACGAGGAGCAGGTAGAGGTATTCGATTTCAAGGGGCAGGTGGTCCGGCGGTTCGCCGCCCTCCGGCTCCACACCGGCCTCGGCGAGTCGCTCGCGCATGGCCACGGCCTGCGGGCCCATGACCTTGCGGGACTCGCCGACATGGCAGGACTCGTATGGCGGCACCGGAGTTCCCCCGGCATCATTGACAAACAGGCTGACATGGGCCGAGGCAATCTCGTCGCAAAGAGACTCGGCACCTTCGGCAAACAGGGCTTGCATACCCGTGAGGGGTTTCAGTATGGTGCCTGCCGCCGCGGGACAGTTCTGCACGAGAACCGGCACGGCCTGCCCGGCGATTCCCTCGCAGGTTTCGCGGTCCGGCCCCCGAAAGGCGGCCGAGCAGAGTTCGAGGCAATGAAGAAGAAACACCCGTTCGTTTTCCGTGGTCCAGGAATTGTTCATGAAGACCCTCCGGTCAACGACGATACGGCATTTCCCGTCGTCAGACAACGGCCCCAAGGCTCGACGCGAGGAGCAGGTACATGGAAGAATCCGCACGCACAAGACGAGATGAGGAACAGGAAGCGCTGAAAAAAAACGTGCTCTCGCGCATGAAACGCATCGAGGGGCAGGTTCGCGGCATCCAGCGCATGATAGAGGAAGGCAAGGAGTGTCAGGACATTCTGGTGCAGGTCCGTGCGGTACGCTCCGCGCTGCAATCCGCCACCGGCCAGATTCTCAAGCGCTACCTGATCAAGTGCCACACCGAAGCACTCGAAAATTCCTCCGAGGAAGCACAGTACGAGTCCCTTGAACGCGCCGTGAAGATCATGACCGGCTTCATTGACGGTTAGGCAGCCGTCCCCGAATCCCGTTGGCGCTTTGCCGGGATCCACAAGATTCACCGCAGCGGCGGCAGCCACCTGAACAATCCAAGTGAAGATGACGCGTCATGGCAACACATGCATTGCCATGACGCGTATTTCCTTGTACTTCTGTTAGGAATAAGTTCTATCACCCACAGCCCGGACACCGGACCCGCAGATGTACGACGACAAGGAACTGCACGAATATCGCGACCTCATGAAACCGCCGGAGCGGTTCGAAGAGGGATTCGACTGGAAGACGATCATCGGCGCCGTCTTCATCGGATTCCTCATGATGCCGGGGTCCATGTATCTGCAGCTGGTCATCGGGCAGGGCATCGGCCCGGCTGCTCGCTGGGTGACCATCATCCTCTTCGCCGAAATCGCCAAACGTTCCTACACGCACCTGAAACAGCAGGAAGTCTTCCTGCTCTACTACATGGCGGGCGCCGCGCTGGCCTCGCCATTTCAAGGGCTGTTATGGAACCAGTACCTCGTGCAGTCCGACGCCGCGAGGATGCTCGGGCTGACCGAGTTCATCCCGCACTGGGTGGCCCCCGGCCCCGGCTCGGAGTCGTTTCTCGAAAGGACCTTCCTGCACCGGGACTGGCTGGTGCCGATCCTGCTTCTGGTGGGCGCACAGCTGGTGCAGCGCATCGACCATTTCGGGCTGGGCTACAGCCTGTACCGGATAACTTCCGACGTTGAAAAACTGCCCTTCCCCATGGCGCCCGTGGGCGCGCTGGGTACCATGGCGCTGGCCGAATCCACAGAGGACCGCAAGTCCGGCTGGAAGTGGCGGGTCTTCTCCATCGGCGGCGTCATCGGGCTGGTCTTCGGGTTCTTCTACGTCCTGCTTCCGGCGGTCTCCGGTCTCGTCTTCGAGCAGCCAATCCGGCTGATTCCCATACCATGGATCGAGCTGACCCAGTACACGGAAGGCTTTCTGCCCGCCGTGGCCACGGGGCTGCAGTTCGACCTCGGCCTCGTTTTCGTGGGCATGGTGCTGCCCTTCTGGGCGGTCATCGGCGGCCTCGGCGGCCTGATCGTCACCATCCTCGCTAACCCGGTACTGCATGAGCACGGCATCCTGCACCGCTGGCATCCCGGCATGGAAACCGTCGAAACCGTGTTCGCCAACAACTTCGACTTCTACATGAGTTTCGGCATCGGTCTCGGTCTGGCCATCGCAGCCATCGGTATCTACTATGTCGTCAAATCGCTGCGGCAGGCCGGGGACGGACAGATGGATTTTTCCATCCTGTTCAAGCCCCACAAGGAACGCGGCGACATCAATTTCTGGGTGTCCATCGGCATCTACGTATTCTCCACGCTGGCCTACATCGGCATGTGCCTGCTGTTGGTGCCCAGCTTTCCGTGGATTTTCTTCGTGCTCTACGGCTTTGTCTACACCCCGGTCATTTCCTACATCACCGCCCGCATGGAAGGTATCGCGGGCCAGTTCGTCAGCCTGCCGATGGTGCGCGAATTCAGCTTCATCGCCGGGGCAAAATTCTTTGGCTACAACGGCATAGAGATATGGTACGCGCCCATCCCCATTCACAACTACGGCGAGGCCACGGTCCAGTTCCGACAGATCGAGCTGACGGGAACCAGCCTGCGCGGCGTGATCAAGGCTGAAATCATCGTCTTCCCCGTGGTCATGATCGCCTCGCTGCTCTTCTCCCAGTTCCTGTGGCAGCTGGCGCCCATTCCGTCGCCGCAGTACCCCTTTGCACAAGAGCTGTGGCACCTTCAGGCGCTCAATACGCTCCTGATGCAAACCTCCACTCTGGAAGGCAACTCCCTGTTCTTCGAGGCCCTCAGCGCACCCATCCTGTTCTCGGGGCTCGGCATAGGCGTGCTGTTGTACGGGACCCTGAACATACTCGGACTGCCCGTGCTGCTTGTCTACGGACTGGTGCGTGGCCTGGGGCAGTCCACTCCGCACGGTGTCATACTGGAAGTCATCGGCGCCATGCTCGGCAGGTTCTATTTCCTTAAAAAATACGGCAAACAATGGCGCCAGTACGCTCCGGTCCTGCTAGCGGGCTTCTCCTGCGGCATGGGACTGGCGGGCATGGCCGCGATGGGCTTCACGCTGATCCTCAAATCTCTCGGAAGGCTTGCGTATTAGGGATATTTCCGACGTCCCACGAAAAAGCCCCTGACCGGAGATTCCGGCCAGGGGCTTTTAATTTGCGTCGCGATACGACAGAGCTAGCTGCGCAGCACCATGCCGTAATTCTTCTTGCCCTTGCGCACGACCATCAGGTCGCCGCCCACGAAGTCGGACTCGGTGACTTCATGATCCTCGGCGGCACGTTCGCCGTTGATGTAGACGCCGCCGGCCTTCAGGGCCTTGCGGGCCTCGCCCTTGGACTTGGCAAGCTCCAGATCCACGAGAATCTGCGGGATGTCCGGCACGTCGCCCGGCGCGTAGATGCGCTGGGGAGCGGACTCCAGAGCGCTGCGAAGGGTCCCCGCGTCCACGCTCTTGATATCGCCCTTGCCGAACAGCGCGGCGGTGGCCGCCTGCACACGCTCCAGCTCGCGCTGGCCGTGAATCATGCGGGTGGTCTCCTCGGCCAGACGGCGCTGGGCCACGCGCAGGTGCGGCTCTTCCTCCACCGCACGCTCCAGTTCCGCGATCTCTTCCTGAGTAAGGAAGGTGAAAAACTTGAGGAACTTGATAACGTCACGGTCGTCCGCGTTCACCCAGAACTGGTAGAACGCGTACGGCGAGGTGATCTCCGGGTTCAGGTATATGGCGCCCTTTTCGCTCTTGCCGAACTTCTTGCCGGAAGCGGTGGTGATGAGCGGGAAGGTCAGGGCGAACGCCTCGGCGCTCTCCCCCTCTGCCGCGGTCTTGCGGCGGATGTATTCGCAACCGGCGGTGATGTTGCCCCACTGGTCGCCGCCGCCGAGCTGAAGCCGGCAGTCCTTGTTCTTGTAAAGATGATAGAAGTCGTGACCCTGCAGGATCATGTAGGAAAACTCGGTGTAGGAGATGCCTACATCGTCGCGCTCAATGCGTCCCCTGACCGATTCCTTCTGCAGCATCCAATTGATGGTGAAATACTTGCCCACGTCGCGCAGCAGGTCGATGGCGCTCATGGTCTTGGTCCATTCGTGGTTGTTCACGATATCGGGCCGCTCACCGCAGACCCGCTCGAAAAACCGGCGAACCTGATTGGTGATCTTGCTGATGCGATACTCCAGATCTTCCGCGGTCTGGAGGTCGCGCTCCTTGTCCTTGCCGCTGGGATCGCCGATGAAGCCGGTGGCACCGCCCATGAGGACGATGGGATTGTGACCTGCCTTTTTCATGCGTGCCAGACAGAGCAGGGGAACAAGGTTGCCCACGTGAAGGCTCTCCGCAGTGGGGTCGAAGCCGCAATACATGGCCTTTCCCGGCTCGGAGAGATACCCGCGTACCTTCTCTTCGTCAGAGACCTGATTGACCAGCCCGCGCCACTTGAGTTCGTCGAAGATGTTCATGTGTTCCTCTTGTCTTATCTGTGTCTGCGAAAACGCCCGCACAGGCGTTTCCATCTCGGAGCGACCTCTTTGGCAGCCGCTCCAGCCGCGTCCGTCGGAGCCGGTACTCCGCGAACCGATACATGTGTATTGAAAGAGGCAGCGAGCCGAGACAGCTACGCTACCATGTTTCCTTTCTCCAGAGCGAGACCTCGCGCGTGCGCCCGGTGGAATCGTCTATGTCAAAAACCGCGCCTTGTAAAATGACCGGCCCTTTCGCCGGCACGAACCGCGAAGGAATCCCCGTCACGAAACGGCTGACCACCGGCTCAGGGTCCATGCCGAGGCACGAATTCCACGCGCCGCAGAACCCGAGGTCCGTCATGTAGCCGCTGCCGCCGGGAAGCACCCGCGCATCCGCGGTCTGCACATGCGTATGCGTGCCGACCAGCACGGAGACGCGTCCGTCCAGATACCACGCCAGCGCCTGTTTCTCTCCGGTGGCCTCAGCATGAAAGTCGCACACCACGATGCGCACGTCTTCCGGCAATTCCGCCAACGCCCTGTCCGCCGCCTTGAACGGACAGTCGATGGGGTGCATGAAGGTCCTGCCCTGAAGATTCAGCACAGCCACCGGCTCCAGACCTTCCGGACGGATCACGGTCAGCCCCTTCCCCGGGGTGCCCTCTGGGTAGTTGTAAGGACGCACGAAACGCGATTCGCGCCCCATGAAGGAATGAAGATCCCTGAACTTCCAGACATGATTGCCGGATGTGAGCACATCGACCCCGGCATTAAGCAGGCTTTTCGCACTTTTGGCGGATATGCCAATGCCACCCGAAGCGTTCTCGCCATTGGCTATGACAAGGTCCACCCCGAGCTCGCGCCGAAGCGCCTGAACCCGAGTTGCGACCTCGCGCCTTCCCGGGCGGCCGACTATATCTCCAAGCATCAAAATCTTCATTATCCAGTCCGTCCTCGCCGTAGCGAAAGACACACATGGAAGCCGATTTTCGGCCCGGATGCAAGAAAAGAATTACAACACCGCGAACGCGGCCATGCATTAGGGAAGACGACGAAACACGGTAGGCGCCATCTGTTTCAACGGCAGACGCATTCCGGAAAGACTCTCCGAATGCCCGATAAACAGGTATGCCTCGGGACGCAGATGGTCACAGAACTTGTTGAACAGCACTTCCTGCGTCGGTCTATCAAAATAAATAACCACGTTACGACAGAAAATGATGTCCATTTTCTGGTCCATGCGGAAATTGTCCATGAAGTTCAATTGACGAAAACGAACCTTGTCACGCACCACCTTGTCCACCTTGATGAGCGGACGCTGCGGATTCTTGCTCTTGAGCAGATATTTCTTGCGAAAGGACTGGGGAATTTCGTCCACCTTCTCCATCGGATACACGGCCTGCTGCGCACGCCGAAGAATGTCCGAAGAGATGTCCGTCGCCAGAATGGAGAACCTGAATCCCTGATTCTTTTCCCCAAACTCGTTCAGAACCATGCCCAGCGTATAGGGCTCCTCCCCGCTCGAACACCCCGCGCTCCACACCTGTATCTCGCGCGACGTTCCAATTTTCCGCCACAGATCAGGTAAAACACTGTTGGTCAGAATATCAAAATGTTTCGGTTCCCTGAAAAAATGTGTCGTGTTGGTGGTGACCACGTCCACCATGTGCTGACGTTCCGCCTCACGCCCCGCATCACTGAACAGATAGTCGCAGTACTCCTTGTAACAGGACATGCCAAGCGCCCGAAGTCGCTTCTGAAAACGCGACTGCAAGAGCACCTTCTTGGTCGGCGGCATCTTGATGCCCAGTTCCTTCTGGATCATCTCACTGAACCGACGAAACTCAGCATCCCCCATCTCAGAGCGTACCAAATTCATATTGTTGGATATTTTATCCTTCACAAATCGAATCCCACTGGTTGTTTCAAATATCCGCAGAACGATAAACAGCTTCCACTACACCCTCAATTATCTAGCACGAGGCTTCCCAACGAACAATGAGAATTAGCCGCAGAAGGCCCTCCGGGGGCTTAAGAACCCTTTTGCAAAAGGGTTCTTAAGAATCTCCCAAAAACCTTTGGCTTGCCAAGCCGCATTGCTGGCTGTCGGAAAGCTGAAGATGTTGGGCGGCTTGGCGGGTTGGCTCACGGCGGGTTGTGGCTACGGGAAGCGTAACGCTCCAGGGAGTTCAAAACCGTTCGGCCAAGAACCACAGAATATAAATCCCCGTCAGCGGGGTTGCAGCTAGGACGCAGGTTGTGCGCTCGCATGAACCCGGCAGCTGCAACCCCGCTGACAACCCAGGGATTCCAAAGGGGGCCCGCCCCTTTGGCGGGGTGCAGGGGCAGCGCCCCTGCCCGTCGGAGACCTGCCATTGTAGCGCAT
>Ga0182238_1000017_pt1 | contig 88012 bp, 86 predicted proteins | sample hydfrates6_PW_90_FD_132439 | JGI IMG/M metagenome (GOLD analysis project Ga0182238, IMG submission 132439) | Subsurface microbial communities from deep shales in Texas, USA - hydraulic fracturing test 6_PW_90 | ecosystem: Environmental > Aquatic > Deep subsurface > Shale gas/oil reservoir >... | reverse complement strand
CCTGTCCGGCCCAAAGTCGAAACAACACCGAATCCGCCAGACGGCCCATCATTTCGTCAAGGTCTTGCGCCAGGCGAACATGGGTGCCCAGAAGTGGACCAAGGTTACCAACAAGCATTTCCAGCGCGTGGCGGATGTCATGCGTGCAGACGGTGTGGGCGACGGCAGGATTGCCGAAGTCTTCAGCGCCGCACGCCACATCTGCCGCGCATACGGAAACGACCACATCAGTAAAAGCAACGCGACCTTCGGGATCAGGCGCGGGTCCATCGCCAACGCGACCTCCCGCGCGGTCTCCCCGGAAGCCTTCCAAGAAACCCTGCCCCGTATGCGGAACGACACGTCGTATCCGCATGCGGGTCGGGCGGCGGCGCAGACCGAGCTTATGTACGAGCTCGGACTACGGAGAGAAGAGGCTGCGAAGGCAGACCTTACCAACGACTGGGACCGTGAAACCCATTGCTTTGTCGTTCAATACGGCACCAAGGGTGGCAGGCCAAGAACCTTGCTCAATTTGTCGCCCCAACAAGAAGCCGCCCTTGAACGGGCTGAAGAATACGTGTCACCTTCCGACCGGAAAGGCATCAACAATCTCATGCCCGAGAACATGGGTGACGAATGGTTGCACCGACTGGACTACGCAGCCAGAAAGCACGGCCTGACAGGCAAGGACGCCGGGGGCACCCTGCATGGACTCCGGCACGAACGGTTCCATCAAATGTATGTCAGCCACACCGGCTTTGAACCGCCGAATCAATACGATGACACGCAAGCATTCCAAGCATCGGCACATGAAGCCGCCGGAGAAGAATGGCCCCGACTCGATGCTGAAGCACGGGATGCCATAGAAGAAATCGCAGGCCATTCACCGGGCCGCCGTGATATATCGAACGCCTACCTTGGCAGTTCTTATTAACCAAAATCCCGCCATTTTTCGGCGGGATTTTCGCGTTGCAAAGTGGGGCAAAATGATGGTACAAAAACATCAGTATACGGCGCATTCCCCGGACATCATATACTACAATAATAGTGCGTTACCATGAAAGCGAGTTCCGAGTCTTCTCTTCGGCACCATAAAAAGAACAAAGGTTGCGGCTCAAGCCGCAACCTTTTCTTTTTTGCATTCTTCATCCCATCCCAAGTAGCGTGATGCCCGACATCCCGCTATTGACCCTGCGGGGCTCCGTCGTGATTCCCACTCTTTCAAAAGCAAGGACTCCGGTCTTTCAACCGGAGCCCTTTTAGTGATTGTATAACTGCCAATTGAAACGGTCACTCTCCTCGCTAGCTACTGCGCGTTGCGGGCGACGTGGTGGCAGGGGGCGTCTTCTCGCTTTTGGCCGGAGTCTTCGCCTCGTCGCGCACGGCCGGAGTCTCGCCCTCCTCCTGCTTAGCAAGCGCATCTTCATGCGCTTCAGCCGGGACCGTTTCGACATCCCCGCTTTCCTCCTCTTCAGAGGAAATGGAAACATCCGACTCCTGATCGTCGTACCATGACAGTTCAAGGGAGAATTTCCGTTTATCCTTCTTGACCTTGGCCTCGACCTCGACATTCATGCGTTCGGCAGGTTCCAGCGCCACCTGCTCGTCATCCCTGCTGACAACGATGCTTCCGGATTTCAGACCGTCCAGCAGGTCTTCCAGATAGGTCACCACTTCCTCGCGGGAAAGAACCTGTTTGATCTTCACTTTGCTCTTTTCCATGGGAACCCTCCTTTTATCTTCGGGGAGTATATCAAGTCAGTGAGAGAAGCACCTGCGAAAGAAGTCTTCCATCAATATACGGCTCACTCTCATCGCTCACCAGATCGCAATCCACTACCCTTGCTCCGAGCGCTTCCACTCCCTCTGCGTCGAAAGGGATCCTGTAGTCGCCACGACGTGTGTCAACAATCACCAGATCCGGCACGGTTCGCTCAGTAACCCCGTCGGCGCGCAGGCATTCGCCCAACGTCGCGACCTGATCGGCCACGGTCATGCCGATAGCCTCGGGATCGCGTCCCATATTGGGCACGAAGACCTTGGGGCATGGGTTGTCGGCAACGGCACTTCCGACACCGCGTGGCAACAGGTTGGCCACCACGCTCGTATAAAAACTGCCAACAGGATAACATATCAGCTCGGCCTGCGCCAAAGCTTCAAGGACGTTTTCATCCACTGTGGGTTCGACCGGATCTTCATCCTGTAAGGACTCGGCCAGCCAAAGAGACTCCACCGGGCTGTCAAGCGGCGCCGATTCTTTGCCAGTAAGCAGATGCTGCCCCACGATGACCCGGTCATCACGAAGCCGCGCCGCAAGGTGCAGGTCCCGGTTCACCACAGGCATTACCGTGCCGCAAACCTGCACGAGCTTGGAAAACAAGTAGACCACCGGGTCCATCTGTCGCCGACTCGTGAGGTACCCCGCCGCAAGGACGAGGTTGCCCACACTCGCCCCGCGAAGGTCGAAGTCAGCCGGCATGCGTTCCAGAAAATCCTGAAAATGATTGAGGATGATCTTGCGCATGGGATCGGGAACGGAACATACATACCGGTGCTTGCCGGAAGCCATTTCAGCCAATTCCGCTTTGAGCTCATCCTGCTCCGCATCCTCTGACAGACGGTAGGTAAAGAGACGATATATCTCGGGATTGCCGTGCACCGTCTGGTCGGAAAGCGCCATGAGGCGGTTGCGGATATCACCCACCGCAGGCATTGCGAACGCATCCCGCAGCACAGCCGAGCTGCCGCCGGAGTCGAAAGGGGTTATGATGTGAACGGAGTTGTGTGTATAGCGTATGAGTTCACGCGACGTATCACGCAATGCCGTGCCGCCGCTGAAAAAAAGGATTCGCGGTCCCACCTCGGGAGCGCGCCGATACCGCTCCACCTTGAGGTGATCCGGTATGGCGACTTCACGCGAAATGCTCACCCGTCTGCATTGAAGATCACTCATGCTGCAAATCTCCGCTGGTCAGCCCTTTGGTGCGCAACAAGACGCGCACTCCACTTATCTCTCGTCTCAGGAGCGTAACACAGCTTGCCCCAGCTAGCATAGACTCGCCGGGGCAGCAGCAAAGGTTTTCCGAAATCAGCACGGGTAATGGGGTGGTCGGATGCGAACGCAGGATTCAAATTTCTCCGTAGAAACCGTAGGGGCATTCCCGGCGTTTGCAACCGTACATGGCCTCGTCTGCCTTGCCCAGAAGGGTCGCCGGGTCATCTCCGTCTTCAGGGTACACGCTGATGCCGACAGTGGCTCCCACATGGAACTCCCTGCCCGCGATGATGTACGGCCGTGAGACGATTTCGATGAGTCCGGCTGCCACATCCCCGGCATGAGCGGAGTCTTCGAGCCGCTCCAGCAGGATGCCGAATTCATCCCCGCCGATGCGGGCGAGCGTGTCAGCAGCACGGATGCGTTTCTGAATACGCTCTGCAACCAACCGCAGGACCACATCGCCCGTTTGATGCCCGTTACTGTCGTTGATGCTCTTGAAGTCATCGAGATCGACAAACAGCACGGCAAGTCGCGTGTCGTAGCGCTGCGCGGAATTGATGGCATGTTCAAGACGGTCGAAAAATACATGGCGGTTGGGGATGCGGGTGAGGCTGTCCATGGTTGCCAGCACCTGCAATTCCTTCTCTTCCTTTTTACGTGCGGTCACATCCTCGACCACGCCGACGATGGTCTCGTTGCCATCCTCGTCACGCACCAGCCGGGAACTTTCGGAGCACCAGATGATCTGGCCGTTACGACGCATGGCCTGAAATTCATAGTTGGTGACCACGCCGTCGCGCCGGATGTTTTCCAGATAGAGCCTTCGCTGCTGGCGGTCCACAATGATGCTGTCGGCCCGGTTTTCGACACTGAGCAGTTCATCGAGGGATTCATATCCCAACAGCTTGACCAGTGCCGGGTTCGCTTCGAGAAAGCGCCCATCTACCGTGGAACGGAAGATTCCCTCCACAGCGCGCTCAAAAATGGAGCGATATTTCTCTTCGGCGCGACGAAGTTTTTCCTCGGTGCGGCGATGCTCCTCGATCTCTTTTTCAAGCAGCTTCTTCTGACGGTGCAGTTCAAGAAAAATGTTCACCTTGCTCTTGAGCGCCTGAACATCCACGGGCCGGAACAGGTAATCCACCGCACCGGAGGCATATCCCTGATTGACGTTCTCCTGATCCTGAAAAATGGCCGTGATGAAGATAATGGGGACGTGGCGAGCCCGATCGACCTCCTTGATGGCCAGCGCGGTCTCGTACCCGTCCATCTGAGGCATCTGGATATCCAGCAGGATAAGCGCGAAATCGTTTTTCTTGACCAGTTCAATGGCCTCAATGCCGTCGGAGGCCTGCACAACTTCGCATTCCTCCATGGCCAGCAGATGATTCAGAAGAACGCGGTTGGTCTCGGAGTCGTCAACCACCAGTACTTTCATGATCCCATCAGGCATGGTCCACCTCCGAAGGCTCCAGTCGCGTCAGCCTGACGGCATCAGCTTCTTCGGGCTCGGCGCGCAGCACGAATCCGTAGCGATCCAACTCGGTGCAAAGTTCGAAATCCCTTTCGGGAGCGTGCGTCATTTCGGGGTCGAAGAATTTAGCGGCGGAAGGAATGGTGGCCAGATACGTCCTGAGTGCGTCGAAGCTGTTGGGATACCCTTCCACTTCGTTCTTGATGAACATGGCGCACATGGTGTCCTCCATGCTGCGCTCGCGTCCCGCTGTCCCCAGAGCCACAAGACTTACCAGGTCGTATCCGGCGGATTCGATGTAGCGGGCCACGGCGGTCGCATTGACAAAGGAGCCGGTGACTATTTCATCCGCCCCCGAAGCGGCAAGAAGCCCCTGCGTTCCGGCGCTGGTGGTGTGCACGATTCCACGGCCTGCAAAATCCTCGTTCTCGATCTCGGTGGGCGAATTGCCGAAGTCGAAGCCGGGAAGCATCACGGCATCCCGCTCCCCCATGAGAACGGAGCCTTTTTCCCCAGCCAAACGGCGGGCCGTATCTTCCGAACCGACTGCGAGATACTCTCCGGCACCGTTATCCACAGCCATGCAGGCCACGGAGAACGCACGAAACACGTCTATGACAACGGTGAGACCCTCTGCGGCCTCTGCCCCGTCAAGACCTTCCAATATTTGAATTTTCATCTGAAAAACTCCCCAAGAATAACACTGAGTAACGTGTCCCGCAATTTGGACTTTACTCTGCGGAAAAGGGGAGTGCAAGGTCTACATCCACATTTCAACAGTTCTTCCCGACAGTTGACGGTTTGTTAATGGACGGGTTACATGCCTTTGATGAAAGAAAAAACCGTTCTCGTCACCGGCGGCGCCGGATTTCTTGGCTCGCACCTGTGCGAACGCCTGCTTGAGCAGGGCAACGAGGTGCTTTGCGTCGACAACTACTTCACCGGTCGCAAGCAGAACATCCTGCATCTTCTGGAGTCGCCGCATTTCGAGATTCTGCGTCACGACGTGACGTTTCCCCTCTATGTCGAGGTGGATGAAATATACAACCTCGCCTGCCCGGCATCCCCGGTCCACTACCAGTTCGACCCGGTGCAGACCACCAAGACCTCGGTGCACGGCGCCATCAACATGCTGGGGCTGGCCAAACGGATCAAAGCCAAAATTCTTCAGGCATCCACATCCGAGGTCTACGGCGACCCGGAGATGCACCCGCAGCGCGAGGAATACTGGGGCAATGTCAATCCCATCGGCCCGCGCTCCTGCTACGACGAGGGCAAACGCTGCGCCGAAACGCTTTTCTTCGACTATCACCGCCAGCACGGACTTGAAATCAAGGTCGCAAGGATATTCAATACCTATGGCCCGCGCATGGCTCTTGACGACGGCCGCGTGGTATCCAACTTCATCCTTCAGGCACTGCGCGGCGAACCCATCACGATCTACGGAGAGGGTCAGCAAACGCGCAGCTTCTGCTATGTTGACGATCTGGTGGAAGGGATGATCCGTTTGATGAATGATACGCCCGGCGACTTCACCGGCCCCATGAACCTCGGCAACCCCGGAGAGTTCACCATCATGGAGTTGGCGGAAACGGTGCTGGAACTGACCGGCTCCAAATCGGAAATCGTGTTCCGCCCCCTGCCGGAGAACGACCCCATGCAGCGCAAGCCGGACATTTCGCTCGCCAAAAGCACCATCGGCTGGGAACCCACGATCCGCCTGCACGATGGCCTCAGGAAGACCATCGAATACTTCAAGGCCTTTACCGCAAGCATCTAATCAAAAGAACAAGGGGCCGGACAGGTGCGCCATGCCGACCCCGCCGAGCATCAGCACTACAGGCTTTCGAGCGCTTCCCAGAACTGCTGTCCCACCACCCCGTGGTCAAACTGCGAGGTGACGGTTTCGCGCGCCGCACGGCGCATGGAATTGTGAAGCTCTCTGTCGGATGCCAAGCGCATGACACATTCGCTCCATTCCTGCGGGTTCGACACGAGAAATCCATTGCGCCCGTGCTCGACAATCTCTTCATTGACTCCGGCGGCCGAAGCCACAGGCACAACGCCACACGCCATATAGCGCAGGATGGTGGACCCACAGCGACCAAGAGAGAACTCGTCGCTTTCCAGCGGCACGAGCCCCACATCCATGGACTGCAGCTGCCGAATCTCCTGCTCGGGCGCCCATTTGGACCAGAACACGTAATTCTCCCCACAACCGTGATACTGGCTTTCCGAGACCACGGCGAACTGAAGAATTCCGGCGTGCCTGTGAAGCTGCTCCATACAGTATTCAAAAGGCTTCATGTTCGTATCGGCGCCCATCCAGCCCACCTGAAAACAGTCCGGCTCCGCGCTTCTGGGGCCGAAGGTGAACACGGATGTATCCAGCCCGGTGGAGACCATGCGCACGTTCTCGGAGTACTCGCACGCCTTGGCTGCAAGCCCTCTGTTGCCCGCCACGCACAGGTCCGCTTCACCGGCCTGCGTTGCAAAGCGTTGCGCAAGGGCTTTCGTTTTTGCAGTCCGCCGGGCGGTTTCGTGTTCCGGCAATGTCCAAACGGCCTCGTCGAAATCGAACACCACCGCGCCGCAGCGACGTCTGATCATGCTCAGTTCCCATGGGGAAAGCAGATGTTGGTGCACGACGCAGATGTCGGCAGCCGGAATGGTTGCCAGCACCGGCAGACGCAGGGCAGCATTTGATGAAAGACCGATCTGGAGGGTATCATGGCCTCTGGCCGTACCGCGTGCGGCAAACGGACGAGCCCGGAAACGGACGCACGGAAGCGTTTCGTCCGACGGGGTGAGAAAAAGTATCTTCATGTCTGACGGGGCTTTTTCCTGATCATATCCTCAACGACGTCAATATATGGCTCCATGCCGCATTCAACATCGTCGGGCCACCGGAAACCGTCCGTCCTCGGTTCCCCGGCAGCCTTCAACACTTTCTGGGCCAAACCATGCTCGTCACCCGGATCCTCAAGAATCATGTCCTCGGGAAGAAAAATGGAACTTCCGTTGCTGGTGGTGGAAATGACACGGCACCCGCAGGCCAGAGCTTCGACCACGGCGTTCGAGCACGCATCATAGAAGGTCGGGAGCACGAAGATGTCCGAGGCCCGGTACAGCGAAGGCATGTCCTCCACCTTGCCGAGAAACTCCACCCTGTCCGCTACACCGAGCTCTTTTGCAAGCTTCACGTACTTTTCAGGATTGCGACCACCCGCCACCTTCAAACGAAAGTGGGCAGGCAAAAGAGGCATCATCCGCACCAGCGTGCGCACGCCCTTGAGCGCGAAGTTGGTTCCCGCCGTGGAAACAAGCACCTCGTCCGGAGCGACCCCGGCAGCACGCCGGAGCTCCGCCCGCTCGTCATGAGTGGCAGGGCTGAACCGCTCCAGATCCGGCTTGTTGTAAATGACCTTGATACGTTCAGGATCAAGCTGCGGAAACGACCGGCACATCCAGCCCTTCACGAGATCGGAAACGCAGATGATGAGCGGATCGCTTTCCAGCCGTTTACGTTCCAGCCACTGGATAATGCGGTTGGCGGGCGAGAGCCTGCGCCGCAGACACTTCAGAAAACGCTGCGGTCCCGGCGGCCACGCCTTTATGGAAAGATTCCAGAAATTTCGCTGAGGCCCACCGCCCACGCGGATGATATCGTGACCAAGGCTCTTGCCCAACCCGAAACTCAGGTCGTACCCGCCGCGTTTTCTCGCAGCGTCGGCCTTCAGGGCGAAGTGCAGCACCTTGAACCACTTGAACGGTCCGAACCGCCCCAGCACGACAGGACGCACACCCTCAGGCGGCTCGGTCTCGCATCTGGAACATATGAAATCGACGTCATACCCTCTCCCGGCAAGAGCAGCGGAGAATCTCCAGGCAAAGCTCTCGGCGCCGCCGTAGCGGCTCAGACGGGGCATGACGACGGCAATTCTTGCAGTTTTGTCAGTCACGGAGGAAGATTGACAGGCATCGCGGGAGACCGCAAGATTTTTTGCGGCAAACCGACACGAACGGGAGAACTTTACCTTGATCATAAGCGCAAGCCGCAGGACCGACATCCCGGCCCTGTACCCCGAATGGTTCATAAACAGGGTCCGGGCCGGATTCTGCACCGTGCCCAGACCGCGGGACCGCAATGTGCACGACACCGTCTCCCTGCGTCCGGCAGACGTGGATGCCGTGGTTTTCTGGACACGCAACCCGGCTCCGCTGCTTCCGCATCTGGGCGAACTTGAACGGCAGGGGCTGGGCAACTTCATGTTCCTGTTCACCCTGCTGGATTATCCCGAAATCATGGAACCGGGGCTTCCGCCGAAAAATGTACGCATCCGCACTTTTCGGGAACTTGCGTCTCGCATCGGCCCCGAGCGCGTCGTCTGGCGGTATGACCCGATCGTTATTTCCCGGACCTTTGACGCGAAACAGCATGTGAAAAGCTTTGCGATGCTGGCGAACAGCCTGGATGGGGCAACAAATCGCTGCATCATCAGCGTTGCCGAAGACTACCCCGGCAACCGCAGCAGGCTTGCACGACTTGAAACACACGGCCTCGCGCCGGACTTCAGTACACCGGGGCTGCATGAGATCATGGAAGGGTTCGCAAAGACTGCCTCACGGCACGGCATGGAGATCTCCTGCTGCTCCCAGCCGGAGGAAGTCACTGCATTGGGCATCGAAAACGCCCCGTGTATCGACGGGGAGCGCATCAACCGCCTTTTCAAGACTTCGGTTCCATGCAATAAGGACGGCGGTCAGAGGGCGAGATGCCGCTGTACCCGCTCCAGGGACATCGGCGCCTATGACACCTGCACTCACGGGTGCCTTTACTGCTACGCCAACGCGGATTTCGGCCGTTCCGCCGGGAACCGCCGAGAACACGATCCGGAAGCCACCAGCCTGACAGGCTCGCCACAGGCGCAGTTGCCGCTTCTGAAATACACCTGACGGAGTCCCTGATGTTCTTCCAGACCCCGCAATTCGACCTGACCCTGCAAAGACTCATCAACGTCCAGTGGCGAAATGAGTTCCTCGATGTGCTCATGCCGATCGTTTCCGACATGAAGACCCTCGTCATCACCCTGATTCCGATCATCGCTGTGCTCGTATATCGACGCGGACCAAGGCAGCTGGTACTTTTCCTCGTGCTCGTGGCGGGGTTGGGAATGGCCGACTTCACCACCAACTTCGTGAAGGACGGTGTGGGACGCGTGCGGCCGCTCAACGCCATCGCGGGAACCCATTTCGTGGAAGACGGGAAGTGGCAGCAGCGGGGCCCGGAGTTCGTGCAAACCAAGGAGCACGGCTCATCCTACCCTTCCGCACATGCGGCCAACACCATGTGTCTGGCAATTCTGGCAGGCCTGCTCTGGCCCGCCACGCGCAGGTGGATTTTCGTGGTGCCCCTCGTCGTGGGCTACTCAAGGGTGTATTTGGGCAAGCACTATCCGCTGGATGTGCTCATGGGCTGGCTCTTCGGTGTCGCGATCGCCCTGACCGTGTGGCTGATCTGGAGCCGACTCGTGAATCCTGCGCTTGAACGCCGCTCACGAGGCTGACCCTCTCCCCTTCCGGAAAACGGCCACGCGGCGCAAACCGCCCTGCTCCGCAAATGGCTATTCCTCAAGCAATGATTCGGCCCGGTAGCGGCGATACATGATCACGCCGAGCCAGCCGGAAATCATGAGCAGCACGACGCTCACACTCACCGCTATCACCACGCCCTGTGTGGATTCCGCGTTCATGCCCGCGCCGAAAAGGGCGAACACGAAATTCTGCGGGATGTAGCCGAGGGACGATCCCAGCACGAACGGCAGCAGCGGGATGCTGCTCACGCCGGCCGCGAGGTTGGTCAGCAGATTGCTGCCGAGCGGAAAAAGCCGGATGGCCAACGCCATCAGGAACGGCTGACCGCTCAGGAACGCATCGAGCCTGCCCAGACGGGAACCGAACTTGCGGGCGACGAAATCGCGCCCTGAAAAACGACCGTAGAGGGATGCCGTGGCACAGCCGAGGCCGCAGCCGACGGTGGTCAGCAGTGTTCCGCCTATGGCACCGAACGCGAAACCGCCGAGAAATCCGAAAAGCTGTCTGGGAAGGCCGAGCGCCGTAAGGCAGGCGGTTATGCCCATGAATATGAGGCCGGACATGGGGCCGGAGCCCAACACGTGGGAATCGAACCACGCGGTGTCCCGCAACAGGCCTTCCAGCCCGGAGCTCCTCGCCATCCATACACCCGCGCCGAAGATGCAGAGCATGATCACGCCCTTGACGGCAGATCGGATGCCGCTTCTCTCCGCGCGGTCTGGACTTTTCATCACTGTTTTCTCCATATCCGGAACACTGTCGCCGCCAGAAAGCACTGGGCGGCAATAAACACAGGGTCGCTCTGCACCGCTCCGTAGGCAAGGCCCGAGAGAAGGGATGCGGCGAGGACCGTCAGCAGCCACGGGCCGCCTTGTAGCGTTTTTTCGCCCGGCCGCAAAGCCCCGGAGAGCAGGAAAAATGCGCATTGCCCGAGAACTGCAGGCAGCAGAAGCCACCAGTACGCGGGCAGAGCCATATTACCTGCGTTCCCGTATAGAGTATTCGAGGTTGCGACTCATGAGCCAGCGCACGCCGATCAGATCGTAAATACCCTGAACGCCCCGCTCCCAGTTGCTGTACTTGGAAACGCCGGTGATTCGGGGACGATGGTTGACCTTGACCTCGGAGATGCGCGCACCCTGCAACCGCATGAGCGCAGGAAGAAAGCGGTGCATATTCCGGAAGCGCGGCAGCTTGAGCAGAATCTCCCGCCGCATGACCTTGAGGGAACAGCCCGTGTCGCGCACGCCGTCTGCCGTGAACGCGTCGCGGACCTTGTTGGCGAGCTTGGAGGCGATGCGCTTGGAGAGCGTATCCTTGCGGTTGGCCCGCCAGCCCACCACCATGTCATACCCGCGGCAGAACTCGTCCAGCATGGCCGGAATGTCCGCCGGATCGTTCTGTCCGTCGGCGTCCATGGTGATGACCACGGGCGTCTCGGCCGCGTCGAACCCGGCACAGAAGGCCGCAGACTGGCCGCGGTTCTCGGCGAAGGTCACGTACCGTGCGGTTTCGGGATTTTCGTCGGCTATTCTCTTTATGACGTCGAGGCTGCCGTCGGAACTGCAGTCGTCCACAAAAAGGGCCTGCCACTTCTTCCCGGTGCTTTCCGCCGCGTTTCGAATTTCACGGAAAAGCGCATCGAGGTTGTCCTGCTCATTGAAAACCGGCAGGACCACGGTGAATGAATCGTTGTTTTGCATAGCCGGAAAGAAATACGGAATTTGGAGAAAGTTGTAAATAGAGGCTTGACAGTAAGCACCAGAAAGCCTAGTTACCTCTTCGCAACGTGACGCGGGGTGGAGCAGTACGGTAGCTCGTCGGGCTCATAACCCGAAGGTCGTCAGTTCAAATCTGGCCCCCGCTACCATAGCATTTACGGAGACCCGTCCCCGAGCGGGTTTCTTTTTTCCCTAAAAACGGGAATCGCCGACGCTGAATCGGCAGACATACATCACGAAATGACGCGGGGTGGAGCAGTACGGTAGCTCGTCGGGCTCATAACCCGAAGGTCGCAGGTTCAAATCCTGTCCCCGCTACCATCGATCATCAAACCGGGCGACCGAACGGTCGACATCTCCGGATTCAGCAGAAATTTTCATAGTGACGCGGGGTGGAGCAGTACGGTAGCTCGTCGGGCTCATAACCCGAAGGTCGTCAGTTCAAATCTGGCCCCCGCTACCACATTTCATTAAAGAGGCATTCGATTTTCATCGAATGCCTCTTTCTTTTGGTTTACCGCTCACCATTCCTTCCTGTATCCTCTCACGATGAATGGACCAGCCCCCAACTCCAAGTACCCGGTAAAGCGCTTTCCTCAGATAACGTTCATAAAAAACTTCAACACGAATCCGAACATCGAGATCGGGGAATATACCTACTATGATGATCCTGATGACCCGGAAAACTTCTTCCGAAATATCCTCTACCACTTCGACTTCATCGGAGACCGGCTTGAGATCGGAAAGTTCTGCGCCATCGCAAGGGGGACCCATTTCATTATGAACGGTGCCAATCATGCCATGGACGGCTTCTCATCATACCCGTTCTTCATTTTTGGCGCAGGCTGGGAACACACCGCTCCGGAAAAACTGCCTTACAAAGGCGACACCATCATCGGAAGCGATGTCTGGATCGGGCACGACGCCACCATCATGCCGGGCGTGAAAATCGGCCACGGAGCCGTCGTGGCGGCCAAGGCTGTGGTGACCAGTGATGTGGAGCCATACAGCGTGGTTGCGGGCAACCCGGCCAAGGAGATTCGCAGACGCTTCGCGCCGGAAGTCGTTGAAGAGTTGCTGCAAATCCGCTGGTGGGAATGGGACATCGAAAAAATCACCAGAAATCTCGAAGCAATAACGGGTGCCGACCCGCAGGCGCTCCGATCTGCCGAATGAAGAAAAAAACGGCAAACAGGCATTTGACAACGCCTCCCGTCGACAGCAATATATCCATGCATCAGGGAGGCAGTTCATGACCAACATCCTCAGAGACCCACTCAGCGGACTCACGCACTGCATCGGTGCGGCTCTGGCCGTTTGGGGAACGGTTCTGCTCATCCTGCGCTCCGTTTCCCCTGTCCAGCCGTGGCACATCGTGACCTTCTCCGTCTTTGGCGGCGGTATGATCCTGTTGTACATCACCAGCACGCTTTATCACTGGCTCCCGCTCAAGGATAAGGCCCTCGCGACGATGCGGCGGATCGACCACTGCATGATTTTCATCTACATCGCAGCAACCTACACGCCCATCTGCCTCATCCCCTTGCGCGGCCCGTGGGGTTGGAGCATCTTCGGCGCAGTGTGGGGGCTTGCCGTACTCGGAATAGCGGTAAAGCTCTTTTGGATGCACGCCCCGCGCTGGGTCTCCACCGGGTTCTACCTCGGTATGGGTTGGATGGTCATCTTTGGCGTTTATCCGCTGGTGCAGAACCTCCAACTCGGTGCCCTGCTCTGGCTGCTGGCCGGGGGGCTTGCCTACAGCACCGGCGCGGTCATCTACGCCCTCAAGCGGCCCGACCCGTTCCCCAAGGTTTTCGGATTCCACGAACTGTTCCACGTCTTCGTCATGGCTGGCAGCGCCTGCCATTATGTGGTGATGTACCGCTACATCAGCTGATTACGACATCCCTTGCCACCCCCCGGTTCCGAGACCGTTTTTCGAAAAATCCATGCGTTTTCACACGAAATGCGGAATGACTATACATTTCAACCCTCTCTTCACCACATCAACTGCCTGAAATAATGTGATTTTATTTCATATTGCCAAGCTGCAATCTTTCCTGTAAGCCCAATTCCACTGATATTTACCATTTTTGAAACACAGGAGAGGAACTGGGATGAAACGTCTTATCACTGCTGTTCTGGTCATGGTCATGTGCCTGAGCGCCGCCTCCGCGTTTGCCGCGGACAACTCCTGGCAGCGCGTCAAGGACGCCGGAAAACTCGTCATCGGTCTCGACGACGCGTTCCCGCCCATGGGTTTCCGTAACGATGACGGCGAAATCGTCGGTTTTGACGTGGACGCGGCCGAAGAAGTCGGCAAGCGCCTCGGCATCGACATCGTCTGGCAGCCCACCGAATGGAAGGGTGTGATCAACTCCCTCTACGCCAAGAAATTCGACTGCATCTGGAACGGCATGACCATCACGCCGGAACGCCAGAAAAAGGTCGCCTTCACCAAGCCCTACATCATGGACGGCCAGATCGCCGCGGTCCGTATGGATGAGGCCGACATCAAGAAGCACGAAGACCTCGGCGGAAAGATCGTGGGCGTGCAGGCCGGCTCCCCGGCTCTGGAAGCCGCGAAGAAGCTGCCCAAGGCTGCCTCTGAAATCCGCGAGTACGACACCAACCCCAAGGCTTTCCTTGACCTCGAAGCCGATCGCCTCGACGCCGTGGTGGTGGACAACGTAACCGGCCGCTACTATATGGCTTCCCGCCCCGGTAAGTTCCGCGCGCTGCCCGGATACATCACCAAGGAAGCCTTCGGCGTGGCGTTCCGGATGGAAGACAACGCCCTGCGCGCCAAGATTCAGGAAACCATCGACGCCATGATCGCCGACGGAACCATGGGTGAAATCTCCCGCAAGTGGTTCGGCGAAGACGTCACCAACCCGGAAGACTGGTAAGCACGCACCGTGAACTCACGCATCGCACAAATACTGGGGAGCGCCGCGCTGGCGGCGCTCCTCGTTCTTTCCCTCGGCACCGCCGCCCCTGCAGCGGATGCCGACGCGCTCATGCGCAAGGCCAACGACATCATGGTCACCGGCGATCTCGACGGCGCCGTTGAGGTTTACCTTCAGATTCCCGCGCCCGGCCCGGAGGGGGATCAGGGCCAGTTCGTATCCAGCCGGATGCAGGCCGCCCGCCTGAAGTACGCCGCCAAGGACTATGACGCCGCCCTGCGCATCATAGACGAACTGCTGGAAGTCTACCCGGACAACATTGAGGCACGGCAGTTCCGCAGTTCCGTCGAGGAAGCCATGATGCCCGCGTGGCGGCAGTTCCTGAAGGACACCGCCAAATTTGTCCCGCACCTGCTCAAGGGCAGCCTCATGACCCTGCTACTGGTGGTCTGCACGATGATCGTCTCGCCCATCGGCGGGCTGCTCATTGCGCTGGGCCGTATCGGCACGGTCAAATCCGTCAGCCGCCTGTGCTGGTTCATCATCTGGCTCTTCCGAGGCACTCCACTGCTGCTGCAGCTCTTTTTCATCTATTACGGCCTGCCTGCGCTGGGCATCACCCTCAAGCCGGTGACTGCCGCCCTGCTCGGGCTCGGGCTGAACTATTCGGCGTACCTTGCGGAGATCATCCGCAGCGGCATCCTGTCCATCGACCATGGTCAGATGGAAGCCGCGGAAGCCATGGGCATGACCTACTGGCAGGCCATGCGACGGGTCATCATCCCGCAGACCTACCGGGTCATCCTGCCGCCGGTGGGCAACGAGTTCATTGCGCTCATCAAGGACACCGCACTGGTCTCCACCATCGCCATGGTCGAGCTGATGCGCACCGCGGACCAGCTCTTCAACGCCTCGTTCAACATTACGGTTCTCGGCCTCGCCGCCGGAATCTACCTTCTTTTCACCACCGTCTTCACCCTCGGCTTCGAGCGCCTCGAAGCCAAGGTCGGCGCTTACGAGAAACGCTGATGCAACCGCTGCTCGAACTCAACGATATCGTCAAGGCCTTCGGCTCGCACCGGGCCGTGGACAACGTCAGCCTTTCGCTGAATCCCGGCGAGAAGACCGTCATCATCGGCCCTTCCGGTTCGGGAAAATCCACCCTGCTGCGCACGGTCAACTTTCTGGAAACCATCGACTCCGGAACCATCCGCTTCGAGGGAGAAGAGGTCGGTTACCGCGAGCACAAGGGCGAAAAAGTCCTTGATCGTGCCCGGAACATCTGCCGCCTGCGCACCCAGATCGGCATGGTCTTCCAGCATTTCAACCTGTTTCCGCACATGACCGTGCTTGAAAACGCCATGGAAGGACAGGTCACCGTGCTGGGCAACAGCAAGTCCGAGGCACGCGAGATTGCCATGGACATGCTCGGCAAGGTAGGCATGGCCGGATTTGCGGACAGACACCCGGCCTCCCTTTCCGGCGGACAGAAGCAGCGGGCCGCAATCGCCCGCGCCCTTTCCATGAAGCCCAAGCTCATGCTCTTCGACGAACCGACCTCCGCGCTGGACCCGGAACTTGTGGGAGAAGTCTTCGACGCCATCAAACAGCTGGCACGAGAGGGCATGACCATGATCATCGTGACGCACAACATGGGTTTTGCCCGCGAGATAGCCGACAATGTGGTCTTCATGGAGGACGGCGGATTTCTGGCCCAGGGGCCTCCGGATCAATTTTTCCGCGAAGAATGCAAGGATCCGCGTGTGCAAAGCTTCATCGACAAGATTTTTTGAACCAATCACGCTCAATCAGGCGGGCTCCTCCGGGAGCCCGCCTTTTTTGTCTCAAAAAAGCTCATCAAACCGAGCAGTTGCACCCTCAACAGGCAACCCAAAAATGCGTCTCTTCCATACCCTAAAGTTTTCGGCGGGTTAACCGATCAAGGGAATGACGACACAAGGTTTATCCGGGGGTATAAGACATGGTTACCAAATTGGCGAATGCAACCGGCTTCAAGCGCGTACTGGACCTTTGCAAGGGCGGTCGCTACAGGGAGGCCGAAGTGCTGCTCAAAAGCCTTCAGGACGAATATCTCGCCGTCTGCGAGGAAAACGACGCCCTGAAAAAACAGCTGGGAGAAGTCGCCGAAGTTCTGGACCTTTCGGAACGGGTCAAATTCGATGGCAGAAAGTACTGGCTGGAAGAGGAAGGAGAACTCTCCGGGCCCTTTTGTCAGGTCTGCTACGACCGGGACGGACTGCTCATCAACCTTCAGGAGCGCGGTCCGCGCTGGGAGTGCTGTCATTGCAAGAGCATCTTCCTTGAAACCGTTCAGGAAGACAGGCCCGCCCCTCGCAGTACTGCGAAGGAACTTCCGCTCTTTACGGACCACGAGTACGCCTAACGCGAATCAGTCGAGGAAACGGGTCCCGTAGAGCGTTGCTTTCCGGGCCCAGAACTCCACTTCCTTCTGATAGGTGTAGCGCGCCGAAATGAAGGACAGCCCGTCCAGATTCATCTCCGGCAGGTATATTTCCAGCCGAAGCTCACGCCCGCTCGTGCGGAACTCCTTCCAAAGCGTGTTGGCAAAATCCCTCATGGACTGCGCTTTGGGCAGTCGATCCACTTCAAGATAGACCTTCACGATCTCAACAGGAACGCCCAGCATGGTTGACTGGGCTCGCTCCATGACACCGTAGCGGAATCCGTGCGCGCGCTTGTCCACCTTGGGAGCGGCCTTGTGCACCTTGGCCGTGGGCTTGCGCGGAATGACGATGGTCTTGCGGCCACTGTCGGCCTTGCTCGTTATGGTCGGCTGCGCACCGGCGGCCTCCGGTTCAATCAGGCGGCGCAGGACATATCCCAACGCTCTGGATTCCTTGCGGACCTTGGCGGACGGGGAAAACACCGCGTACCAGCCCTCTTTCAGAAAATCGACTTTGACGGCCTGCCCTTTGGGGATGGTCGTGGCATACTTGGAACCGCCGGCGCGTTCTCTGCGCAGATTCAATTCCATGGGTGCCCGAAGGATGCGTCCCCAATCGGCCGAAGACGGTTCGGACGTATCCGGACGGGAAACGGCAACCGGCTTCTGGTCCGCCTTGGAGGTGGATCTGGTGGCGATCTGTGAGGATGTTGCCTTCGTACTCGGACGCGAAGCCGTTGCAAGGTAGTCTTCCTTGACCCAGCCGAAGGAGTTCATCCGACTGCGGATTGTGGCTTTGGGTTCAAAGACCGCAACCCAGCCGTCTTCGGGAAAGTCCGTCCGCAGAACCACTCCACTGTCCAGTACGCCGAGCCGTTTGGCGCCACGCTCGGGACCGGAACGGTAGTTCAGCTTCGTCTTGGTCCGCCTCCACTCACCCCATGGTTTTTCTTCCACCTTGCCGCGTCGTTTCTTAAGATATTTGGTGTTGGCGTATCCGGCCACGCGAGCGGTGTCGCCGTCCGTCATCCACGGCTCAAAAATGGCTGCCCAGCCGTCCTTGACCCATGCGATGCGGACTTTCTGCCCGGCGCGAAGCAAGCCGACCCAGCCGGAGTCGGCGTCACGCTTCTGCCTCAGGTTCAGAGGGCGGTCAGGATACCGGATTTCGCCGAAGGCCTGTGCTTCGGCGGCAAAAAGACAAAGAATCAAGGACACAAGAACCGGAAGTACGAAAGTCTTTTTTGCCACAGTCCTAATCCCCCTTGTCCAGTTCCTTGAGCACTTCGTCGGTAAGATCCACGGAAAGATTGATGTAGCCGATGGCTTCCGGGTCCGTGAGTATCATGGTGAACCCTCTGCTTTCGGCCAGCGAACGCAGAATCTTGTCCGCGCGCTTCATGATGAACTCGATGAGCCTGCGCTCCTGCTCTCGCAGTTCGAGATTGCTGTCGGTCACCAGTTTCTCATGCTCGCGAAGCAGCCGCTTGAGCTGGTCTTCTCGCATGTCACGCTCTTTCTCCGAGAGCAACCCTTGATCGATCTGGGCCTTGAGTGCGTTGATCTGCTCGGCGCTTTCGCGGATGCGGGTATCCTTGAGCCTGCCGAGACGGGCCAGATCGTCCTGTGCCAGCTTGCCGATTTCGGATTCACTGACGATGACCTGCGGATTGACAAAGCCTACCCGCGCCATGGCCGGAGCGGCAAGAAGCAGCACGATCAGTAAGGCCGCTGCGCATGATATGATTCTGGACATGACGTCCCCGTTGTTGCGTTTTTTCATGGGTTCCGGTTGTACCGCTTCGCCCTGCGGCTGTCGAGAGGCTTGTTGAGCCATCGCCGGGCCGAATAAACGGTTGTCGGCAAAGAGCATCAGAGCATGTTGACCGGGTCCAGATCCAGCGACACCCGCATCTCGGCGTGTGGTCGGGCCGCGCTGCGGACCATGGCGAAAAGCTCGCGCATGGCCTGCCACGTTCCGCCCTTGAGAAGGCAATTGAACCGCTTCCTGCCACGCAGCTTTCCCATGGGTGCCGGAGCCGGGCCCAAGGCGGTGATGCCAAGCTCCACCGATCGCTCACGTATAAGCGCGCTCACGGCGGTCAGCGCCCCGGGGCCTTGATCCCAGCCGTCAGGGTAACTCATGCGAATCAGCCCAAGGTTGGCAAACGGCGGATAGCTGAACATCTTTCGCCGCTTGATCTCGCGCTCAAAAAACGAGTGATAGTCAGCCGAGACGACCTCGTTCCAGACGGGGTGCTCGGGGTTTCGTGTCTGAATAAGGACCTTGCCGGGCTTTTCACCGCGTCCGGCGCGTCCGGACACCTGCACCAGCAACTGGAACGTGCGTTCCGTGCAGCGATAGTCGGGCAGGTTCAGCCCCAGATCGCCGTCAACGACGACAACCAGCGTGACGCTTGGAAAATCGTGGCCCTTGGAAAGCATCTGGGTGCCGACCAGCACCTGCGCTTCGCCATCACGAAACTGGCCGAGGATCCGCTCCATGGCGTCTTGCCGACGGACCGTGTCGCGGTCCATGCGCAGGATGCCCGTTTCTTCGGGCAGCGCCTTTTCCAGCGCTTCTTCAAGACGTTCCGTGCCTTCGCCCATGGGAATGAAATTCGCGCCGCCGCAGTTACGGCACAATAGGGGATAGTCCAGCGAAAGGCCGCAATAATGGCAAAGCACCCGTTCCCTGCCCTTGTGGTAGGTCATGCCCACCTCGCATTCGGGACAGCGGATGGCTTCGGCGCAATCGGTGCAATACATGACCGGTGCGTATCCGCGGCGGTTGAGCATCACGATGACCTGCTCGCCCTTCTCCACCGTCTCGCGCATGGCTTCCACCACTTCGGGGGCGAAGTGAACCGACGGGTCCTTGATACCCGCAATGTTCACCAGCTGCACAGCGGGCAGCTCTCCGGCTCCGGCCCTGTCGGCCATGGAATGGACCGGGATACGCCCCTGATCACCCGCGTGAAAGGTCTTCACATCCGGGGTTGCCGAGCCAAGTACCAGAAGCGCGCCTGAACGGCTTGTAAGAAAATGGGCCACTTCCTTGGCATTATAGGCCAGCCGCTCTTCCTGCTTATAGGATTCGTCGTGCTCCTCGTCCACCACCACGAGACCGAGGCTCCGCAGCGGCACAAAGAGGGATGAACGGGTGCCGACCACGCAGACGGGTCCGGGTGCGCTGGCCGCCTGCCGAAAGATATTCTCACGCACCGACGGACTGAGGTAGCCGTGATGATACAGTACGGTCACACCGGGCAGCGCGTCGCTCACCGCCCGATGCAGTTGACAGGCGATAGCCACTTCCGGAGCCAGTATCAGCGCGGAGCGCCCTTTCTCCAGACAACTGCGAATGAGATTCACGTATACAAGCGTCTTGCCGCTGCCGGTCACGCCGTGCAGCAAATGACTCCCCCCGGTATCAAGCGCGGGAATCAAGCGTTCAAGGGCTTCGGCCTGCTGTGGAGTGGGGTCATGCAATTTCGGCGGTTCCGCGCACAGTGGAGCTTCCTCGGGCGGTTCATCATCACCGATGCTCACTAGCCCGGACTTGGCCAGCGCGCGAACTGCCTGCGGCGCACCGTCGCCAAGCGAGTGCTTGAGCCATGATATGCTTGTGGCGCCATTATCGTGCAGGTATTCCAGCACCGAAAGCTGCCGCTTGGCGTTGGGACGCACCGGCCATGGCGGGTCGGCAGCAAGTCTTGCGAACCGCTCTTCGGCCTCGCGTTTGGGATCGAGACGAACCCGCATACGCCCTTCCCGCCACATTTGCGCAAGGCGATCCTTGTCCGAAGGTGAGCAACCGGAGAGGTCGCCGGGACGCATGGAAGCGGGAAAAGACTCGCCCGGCCCGCAGTCGAGCCGAAAAACAACATCAGCCGTACGAAGTCCGCGAGGCAGCGAGGCTTCGAGTATCCGCCCCACCGGCTCCATCTGCCGTACACCGAGACTGGCGCACATTTCCAGATGGTCATGGGTAAACATGGCGCAGGTTTCCAACGGCCACATGATACGGCGCAACTTCACGCCTTCGGGAGCTTCGTCCTGAGGTCCGATGACCACGCCGACACGGCGCATCCTTCCGAGGGGAACGATGACACGCATCCCGGTCTCGACGTCGCCGGGTCGTTCAGGCGCAAGATAGGTAAGGGTCTGATACGGCGGCGAAACGATTGCCACCCGCCACATGCCGGACATGGCCTACTCCTGCCGAACAGGTACTGCGGAAAGCCCGACCGCGAGCGTATCGAAAGGAGCCGGAGGCGCGGGGCAGTCGCCGGTCATGGCGGCGGAACGGATTGCTGACGCATCGTACAGGGCCGGGTCGGCTGCACCGTTGAGATCGGTCCATTCAAGCGCAAATTCCACAGTACGGCCTGAGGGGACTTGCACCTCTCCGGCCTCGGGGACCTGGAAACCACCCTTGAAGGAGTACTGGCGGAAGCGGATGTCCATGAATCCGCCAGAGCTCGCAAGGCGCACCCTGAGCAGGGCCATGGTCTCGTTGTCCAGCCAGACTTGCGGCTTCGACTCGTCACCCGGATCGGCCCCGATTATCAGGCTCGGATGGTCGCCCGCAAAGCCGAACCCGCCTGTGGCGTTATCCACTCCTGCGGATTTCCAATACGCTACCTGACCGGGCATGTTCCAGAAAAGTGTCGGCGGCAGCGGAAAATCGGAAGGGCAGGCCGCGCCAACACCCGAAACGGAGCCGACCGCCACGGCTTCTGCGCTCATTGACGCAGAACGCCACTCCTGCCTCCAGCGCGGACCGTGCTGCCATACAGTGGCCCGAACATCCGGAAACTCGGGGAAACTCATCTCGACGCGCCACGACTGCAATGCGCCGTACGCTTTGCCCAGACGCGAGGTAAGTTCCTTGTCATCCGGGGTGAAAGCAAAGGCGGCGGTCGCGGAAAGCACCATGACCGCCGCCAGAACGAACGCGATTATTCTTTGCACGGAAGGATCTCCTGAATCCGGGTCACCAGCTCGTCGTGCAATTCTTCGTCATGCAACGCGAAGTAAATGTTCGCGGTGAGGTATTCAATCCAGTCGCCCGCGTCGAAACGCTGCCCCTGAAGCTTGACCGCGATGAGCTTGCCCTGGTCGGCAAGCCCCTGCAACGCATCGGTGAGCTGAATCTCGCCGCCGACACCGACGCCCTGCTTTTCGAGAATATCGAAAATCTCGGGCAGCAGCACGTAGCGACCGGTGATGGCATAATTGGACGGGGCATCCTCGGGTTTGGGCTTCTCAACCAGCTTGTCCACATTGAACACGCCGGGCGCGAACTCTTCGCCGGAGATGATGCCGTAACGGTGCACCTTGTTTTCCGGAACCTCGATGACGCCGACCGCGGCCTTGCCTTCGGTCTCGGCCGCTTCCAGCAGCTGGGAGATGCCAGCGTTCATGCCGAACATCAGGTCGTCGCCGAGCATGACGGCGAACGGCTCGGTCTTGCAGACTTCCTTAGCGCACAGGACGGCGTGGCCAAGGCCGAGCTGCTGCTTCTGTCGGACGGATATGATGTTGACCATTTCGGCGACCTCACGAACTTCCTTCAGCAGCTTTTCCTTGCCGCCGCGCTCCAGAACCTGCTCAAGCAGGAAGTTACGGTCGAAGTGGTCCTCGATGATCTTCTTGTTCTGGTTGTTGACGAAGACGACATCGGAAAGCCCCGCTCCGATGGCCTCTTCGACGATGTACTGCACAATGGGCTTGCGGAAGATGGGCAGCATTTCCTTGGGAATGTTCTTGGTGGCGGGCAGCGAGCGAGTGCCCCAGCCTGCTACGGGAATGACAGCTTTCTTGACCTGCATTGATGCCTCCTAACGCAAATGCTTCTTGAGTGCTTCGACGATGTCGTCAGCGTACATTTCGACCTTGTCCGGATTCTCTCCCTCAACCATGACGCGAGCCACGGCCTCGGTGCCGGAGTAGCGCAACAGGACACGGCCCTTTCCGGCAAGCGCGTCCTCGACCTTGCGGACGGCCTCCTGAACCTTGGGGACCTCGTCGAACGGAATCTTGCGCTCCACGTGCACGTTCTTGAGAATCTGAGGGAGCGGTTCGAGCAATGTCGCCAGATCCGAGAGAGGCTTGTCCATCTCTCTCATTATACGCAACAATTGCAGCGCTGCAAGCAGCCCGTCACCCGTTGTGCTGTATTCGCGGAAAATGAGATGCCCGGACTGCTCCCCGCCAAGCACTGCGCCCTTTCGGCGCATGGCTTCAACGACGTAGCGGTCGCCCACGGGGGTACGCAGCAGGCAGCCACCGCAGTCCTGCATGAAAAGTTCAAGCGCCATGTTGCTCATGACCGTCGCCACCAGCATTCCGCCCGGAAGCATGTCCTTGTTCATGAGTTCGTGCGCACAAAGGGCCATGATCTGGTCGCCGTCAAGAATCCGGCCGTTTTCGTCACAGACGATGAGTCTGTCGGCGTCGCCGTCGAGCGCCAGTCCGATGTCGGCCTTCTCCTCTCGCACCTTCTGCGAGATGACCTCGGGATAAAGCGAGCCGCACTTGCTGTTGATGTTCACCCCGTCCGGGTCCACGCCCACACGGATGACCTTTGCTCCTAGCTCCTCGAAAACAGAAGGAGCCACGCCGTAGGCCGCCCCGTTGGCACAGTCCAGCACGATCTTCATGCCATCAAGCGTAAGAGAATTGGAAAAGCTGTGCTTGAGGTAGACGATGTAACGCCCGGCCGCGTCCTTGATGCGCTGTGCCTTGCCCACCTGTTCCGCTGCGGGGTACTCCCATTGCGTGTCCTGATTCATGACCAGCGCGGTAATCTCGTCCTCCACCGAATCAGGCAGCTTGTAGCCCTTGTGGTCAAAGAACTTGATTCCGTTATCCATGAACGGATTGTGCGAAGCCGAAATGACCACGCCAAGATCCGCACGCATGCTGTGCGTCAGAAAGGAAATGGCCGGCGTGGGCATAGGACCCACGAGGAAGACGTCCATGCCGTTGGCACAGAATCCGGAGGTCAGGGCGGTTTCGAAGACGTACCCCGAAAGGCGCGTATCCTTGCCGATGACAACACGATGACGCTTGTTGCCGTTGCGGAAATACTGCCCTGCGGCAAGGCCGAGACGCAGCGCGACCTCGGCGGTCATGGGGAATATATTGACCTGTCCGCGCAGGCCGTCGGTTCCGAAAAGTCTCTGGTTCATGGGTACTCCAATCAATCCTTCTCTATGATGACCCCAATCCTGTCGGGGTTGCGCTTCTTGACCACCACGCCCTCGGGAACGGTGACCGTATAATCCATCTGTCTTTCGCCGGACGACAGATCCTGACCGGGCTCCAGGGTCACATGGATGTCCTTGCGGAACGCGTTGTCCCTGAACATCATCAGCGGCCCTTCGATGAGCATCCGCACGTAATCCTGCCTCGGCCTCAGCGTCATTCCCTGCGGCGACTCAACCTCAAGGGGCATCTTGACCCATATCTCCCGGGTCTTGGGTTTGAAAAACGCTTCCACCTTGACCTGCGAAGGCGTGGCCTCCACCTCTTCCGGCAGGTCGAGCGCGAGATGCTCGACCCATGAGGTCGGCACATCACGCGGGAAATTTTCCTTCATGATCACTTCGGTATCCGTGATTTTCCGCAGCCTCGTTTCCGGGCCGCGCAAACGGATTTGCGACGGGGTGACCTCAATGCGGTCAAAGACATAGAAATTGTTGAGTTCGCCCCGCCACTGGGCTTCCACATCGACGGTTTTGGTGGCGATGCGGTCAACCACGAGGGTCAATCGATTAGGCGTCAGCTCGACGATATCGAACGAGGACGGCACCGGAATGCGGTCCACATTGATGTCCACCACGTTCTGCCCTGCGCGGAAGTTACGCGCATCCACATCGTAGACAAGCCTTTTGTTGTCGAGGGTGCGCAGCAGGCCCTTGGGTCCGCGCAACCTGACCTGAATGGTATCCACGAAGCCAGTGTCCACCATCAGCCCCTCGGGCGGATTACTCATAATCACCGACATGTCCACCACCGTTTCGACCCGTTCCTGGCCGTTGACCAGAAACCAGGAAAACACGGCCATGACGACAGCCAGCAGCATATATTGCCAGTTCTTGCGCATGAACTATCGCTCCAGAGCGTTCTTGACGACCCGGCGCAGCCGCACCTCGTCAAGACTGGTTGTCAGACGTCCGCCGATGGCGATGGAGATTTCGCCGCGCTCCTCGGAAACCACGATGGTGATGGCGTCCGAACTTTCGCTGATGCCGAGGGCGGCGCGGTGGCGCGTCCCGAACATGGTGTTGCCCCTGAGCTTGCCGGACAGGGGCAGAATACAGGATGCCGCGCTAATGCGTCCCCCGCGGATGACGACGGCCCCGTCGTGCAGCGGCGTGTCGTGATGAAAAATGGTGCGCAGCAGCTCGGCCTTGATGCGCGAGTCGATCTCTACGCCGCGCTCGATGATGTCTCCAAGCGGCACGTTTTTTTCGAGAACGATTATGGCCCCGACCCGCTCCTTGGCCATGCCGATGACGGCCAGCACCAGTTCATCAAGGATCTTTTCCTCTATCTGTTGGCTCTTCATGAACCAGAAACGGCCGGTGCCGAGTTGCGAGAGGCCTTTGCGGATATCCTTCTGAAACAGGATGATGATGACGAGGAAGAACGAGTTCAGAAACTCGCCCAGAAGCGTGTTGAGTGTGAAGAGATTCAACCTGCTGGAAACGAAATAGATGACCAGCACCAGCAACAGGCCGTAAACGACCGCCACTGCCCGGGTACCGCGCACGAGCAGGATGAGGTTGTAGTAGATGAACGCGACGATGCCGATGTCGAGAGCGGCCTGCCACGCGAACTGAATCCCGAAAAGCTCGAACATCATTTATTCCTATGTCAGAGCGTGCACAATGGTCAACGTCTGCCTCGCGGCAGCCACTTCGTGCACCCTGTGGATGGCGGCGCCCTTCATGGCGGTCACGGCGGTTCCGGCCTGCGTCGCATTTTGCCGTTCGTCCACGTCCAGATTGAGCAGCCCCTGCCACAGAGACTTGTTGGAAAGCCCCATGTACACCGGCAGCCCCAGTTTCAGAAAACGCTCAGTGTCTGCAAGAATGGCCAGATTGTGCTCCAGAAGCTTGCCGAAGCCGATGCCCGGATCCAGAACAATGCGATCAAACGGAACACCGGCTTTATCCAGTATCATAAGCTTCTTCTCGAAAAAGGATATGATTTCGTCCACCGGGTCGTCGTAGGCGGGTGCGTCCTGCATCTCTTCGGGCCTTCCGAGGCTGTGCATGAGCACATATCCGGGCTTGTACTGTGCCAGCACGTCAAGCAATTCCGGGTCGAACTCGAAGGCCGAGACGTCGTTGACGATGTCGGCTCCGGCCTCAAGGGACCGGGCAGCCACTTCCGCCTTATACGTATCCACGGAAACGCTCGGGGTGAAATCCCCTTCCGGACCGGCCATGGTCCGCCCCGCCAACCCGCGGATAACCGGGATAACCCTCGCGAGTTCCTGATCGGTTTCCACGCGATCCGAATACGGGCGTGTGCTTTCCCCGCCTACATCAAGAATATGCGCGCCCTCTGTCGCCAGCCGCTCACCGTGCGCCACCGCGGATTCCGCGGCGACACTGCGCCCGCCGTCATAAAAGGAATCCGGAGTGACGTTGACTATTCCGGCAATGAAAAAGGGAGCAGGGCCTATGACCCTGCCCCCCTTGATGGTCCAAACGGTTTGTTTCATACGATCGTCGACGATGCGCTGTTACTGGAGCTTGGAGCCGCCATTGGAGTCACCGGAGTCGTTCCCAGAGCCGGAGTCACCGGAACCGGAATCGTCCTTGTCTTCGGCGTCCTCAAGAATGAACTCATCGTCACCGGATTCTGCGGAACCGCTGTCGTCGGAACCGGAGCTCTTTTCGCTGACCGGAGTGTATCCTGAACCGCCTTCCTTTTTGCCGGCCCCGAAGTCCCTCGGCTCGTTGATGATGGGTGCTGGCGGCAGTTCCTTTCCTTCCATGAGCAGATCGATGTCAGCGCCGGTGATGGTTTCGCGCTCAAGCAGAGCGTCAGCGATCTTGTCCAGCACATCGCGCTTTTCCTTCAGCAGGGAGCGGGCCTTGTCGTGCCCCTCTTCCACGAAGCGACGAACTTCGGCGTCGATGACCTTTGCGGTCTCCTCGCCATAGTTCTTGTCGTGAATGAGTTCCTTGCCGAGGAAAACCTGCTCCTGATTGTCGCCGAAGCTCAGGGGGCCGAGCTTTTCACTCATGCCCCACATGCAGACCATGTTGCGGGCGATCTTGGTGGCGCGGTCGATGTCGTTACTGGCTCCGGTGGTGATGGAGCCGATGGCGACCTCTTCGGCCACGCGGCCGCCGAGAAGCATGGCGATCTGGTTTTCGAGATATTCCCGGTTGTAGCTGTGGCGGTCGTCCACCGGCAGTTGCATGGTCACGCCCATGGCCTGACCGCGCGGGATGATGGAAACCTTGTGGACGGGGTCGGTGCCCGGCAGCAGCTTCGCCACCAGCGCGTGACCACCTTCGTGATAGGCCGTGATGCGCTTCTCCTCGTCGGAAAGGATGACGCTGCGGCGCTCCTTGCCCATCATGACCTTGTCCTTGGCTTCCTCGAAGTCCTCCATCTCCACGCGGTCCTTGTCTTTCTTGGCCGCGTGCAGAGCCGCCTCGTTCACGAGGTTCTCAAGGTCGGCACCGGAGAATCCGGGAGTACCGCGCGCCACGACGCCGAGATCGACTTCGGGAGCCAGCGGTGTCCGGCGGGCGTGCACCTGAAGGATGCGTTCGCGACCGCGCAGGTCCGGGGTGGGCACCACCACCTGCCTGTCGAAACGACCGGGACGCAGCAGGGCCGGGTCCAGAACGTCGGGACGGTTGGTGGCCGCAACGAGGATGACTCCTTCATTGGACTCGAAGCCGTCCATCTCGACCAGAAGCTGGTTCAGGGTCTGTTCACGTTCGTCGTGCCCGCCGCCGAGACCGGCACCACGCTGACGACCGACGGCGTCGATTTCGTCGATGAAGATGAGGCACGGGGCATTCTTCTTGCCCTGCTCGAAAAGGTCGCGCACGCGGGATGCACCCACGCCGACGAACATCTCGACAAAGTCGGAACCGGAGATGGAGAAGAAGGGCACGCCCGCTTCACCCGCCACAGCACGAGCCATGAGCGTCTTACCGGTACCCGGAGAACCGACGAGCAGCACACCCTTGGGGATGCGACCGCCGAGTCGGGTGAACTTGCGCGGGTCGCTCAGGAACTGAACGACTTCGTAAAGTTCTTCCTTGGCCTCGTCCACGCCGGCCACGTCGTCGAAGGTGACCTTGGCGCTTTCCTGATTGATGAGTTTTGCCCGTGATCGGCCGAAGCTCATTGCTCCCCGGCCACCTCCGCCGCCGCCCTGCATCTGGCGCATGAAGAAAATCCACACCCCGATGAGAAGCAGCATGGGGAACCACGACACAAGCAGCGTCATGTACCACGGTCCGTCATCCGGCGGTTCAGCCTCAACCTGCACGCCCTGATTGATCAGGTTGTTCACGAGGTTCGGGTCATCCGGGGCAAACGTCTGGAAACGCTTGTCCGCCGAGGTGACGCCGGTGATGGACTGTCCCTGTATTTTGACGGAAAGAATGTCGCCGGAATTCACGCGCTGGAGGAACTCGGTGTAATTCATCTTGACGCTGGGCGACGGTTGTTGGCTGAACAGGTTGAAGAGAACGACCATCAACACTGAGATGATCAGCCATATTGCGAGATTCTTGGTGAAATTGTTCAAGGATGACTCCTCGGTAAGCGGATGCGATTGGCTATCGTTGAAGCGTTTCGCCCTATGGGCGTTCGGTCGTGTGTTTGTCAACGACCTTCATAAGACTCCTGCATATAATTGCAAGAAGTTCGGACAAAAAACGGCACTTTTGGCGCGATCATTTCGCCCAATCAGTTATCTATCGCAATTCGTGTCCACGGGCAACCGCGTCAGTCGATCTCTCCCACGAGCTTGAGCAGACGGACGGCGCGGTCTGAGATGATGTATCCCTTGCCGCTCTCGACGCCGCGCCCCTTGAGCTTGACCCAGAAGATCAGGCCCAGATCGTACAGCGCGCTGAGGCTGGCACGTTCGTAATCTTCAAGAAGCTCCTTGCGAACCAGCCCGCCCGAACGACGCAATTTGCTCAGATGATATATATCCACGAGAACGTCGAGGGTTTCGGCATCGAGCATTTCGGCATCGGGGTGCTTGGCCTCGGTCAGCTTGCGCCAACGCTTGCCGGCATCCTGCCCGCCTTCGTTGAACAGGGCGGCACGCCCCTCGTCCGTCAGCCGGTAGCCACTCGGATTGGATCCGCAATTGGTGAAAATGGTCCCTTCGTCCACCAACCCGGCTTCCATCAGCCCTTCCAGCGCTCCTTCGGAGTACACGGAAGCCAGCTTTGCCGGGAGCATTCCCAGATACCGCTCTATTCGAGCGTAGTTCTGAATGTCCCGCAGGATGCCGATGTCGGTGTCGGTGAGAGCCATCTTTTCTCCTAGACGCTTTGCAGCCATGCCCGCACTGCGCCGAGCTGACCGGAGACCGACTCCGGCCCGGTTCCGCCCGGAGAGGTCCGGCGACGAATGCACGCGTCGTAGTCCAACACATCAAAAACGTCTTCAGCAATGTTGTCCGAAAACTGACGGAATTCGTCAAGGGTGAGATCTTCCAGTCCCTTCCCGGCCTTTTCGGCATGGGCCACTGCCGCACCTGTGATGTGATGCGCCTCGCGGAAAGGAACGCCCTTGGCGGCCAGATAGTCGGCCAGTTCCGTAGCGTTGAGAAAACCTTTCTCGACGGTGGCCCGCATGCGCTCGGGAACGAAGACGAATCCGGGCATCATATCGGCCATGACCGCCAGTGACGTCGCCACAGTGCGGTCCGTATCGAAAAACGGCTCCTTGTCTTCCTGAAGGTCACGGTTGTAAGTCATGGGCAGCCCCTTGAGCACGGTCAGCAGGCTCATGAGCGAGCCGAACACGCGCCCGGTCTTGCCGCGCATGATCTCGCAGGCGTCCGGGTTCTTCTTCTGCGGCATGATCGAGGAGCCGGTGGAGTAGGCATCCGGCAGCTTCACGAAGCCGAAGTTGGGGTTGGCCCAGATGATGATCTCTTCGCAAAAGCGCGACAGGTGCGCCATGACCACGGAACCGGTGAAGAGCGCCTCCAGCACGAAGTCGCGGTCCGAAACCGCGTCCATGCTGTTGGCGAACACACCGTCGAGTCCGAGGTCATCAGCCACGGCCTGCGGATTGACCGGATGCGTGGTCCCGGCCAGCGCCGCCGCACCGAGCGGTGAGACTTCCGTTCGCTTGAGGCAATCGTCGATGCGTTCGGCGTCGCGCATAAACATCTGACAATAGGCCAGAAGATGATGCGCCAAAACCACCGGCTGCGCGGGCTGGAAATGTGTGCATCCCGGCAGGATGGTCTTCTGATGCGCTTCCGCCTGGTCCGCAAAGGCGCGGACGACCTGCCTGAGCAGATCGCGCCACACGCGAAGACGGGTGGATACATGCAGGCGAAAATCAAGCGCGACCTGATCGTTGCGGCTGCGCGCGGTGTGCAGCTTGCCGCCCAAGGGCCCGATGATTTCCGTAAGGCGGGATTCCACGTTCATGTGGACGTCCTCCATGGAGGTGTCCCACTCGAAATCGCCGGATTCCACTTCCTCGCGCACCTTGTCCAGTCCTTCGACAATGGCCTGCGCCTCGTCCTCGGTCAGAAAGCCCTGCTTGGCGAGTACGCGCGCATGGGCCTGAGAACCGCGGATGTCTCCGGCAAAGAGCTGCCAGTCGAAGGAAACGGATTCCGAATATTCTTCCATGAGGGTGGCCGTCGCCTCGGCGAAGCGGCCTCCCCACATTTTCTTTTCAGCCATCTCAGCTCTCGCAGGATTCGTCGGTTTCCCGGCCGCCCCATTTGCTCTGCTGCATGCGACCCTTCAGGCGCAGGCCCACAAGCTTGATGAAACCGGCAGCGTCGGCCTGATCGTAGACGGTGTCTTCCTCAAAGGTGGCCAGATCAGCGTTGTACAGGGAGTACGGGGACTTGCGGCCGAGAGGAATGCAGTTGCCCTTGTAGAGCTTCAGGCGCACCGTACCGGTGACCTTCTCCTGCGTCTTGTCGATCATGGCCTGCATGGCCTCGCGCTCGGGACTGAACCAGTAGCCGTAGTAGACCATCTCGGCGTACTTGGGGATCATGGAGTCACGCATGTGCATGACTTCGCGGTCCATGGTCAGGCCTTCAAGGTCGCGATGGGCGATATGCATGATGGTGCCGCCCGGGGTCTCGTAGACGCCGCGGGACTTCATGCCCACGAAACGGTTTTCGACCATGTCCACGCGGCCGATGCCGTGCCTGCCGCCGATCTCGTTGAGCTTGGCCAGCAGCGCGGCGGGAGAATGCTTGACGTTGTTGATGGCGACCGGATCACCCTTTTCGAAATCGATGGTGATTTCCTCGGGCTCGTCCGGGCACTGTTCGATGGGCAGGATATTGCGGTAACAATCCGGCCCGGGAGCGTTCCACGGGTCTTCCAGCTCGCCGCCCTCGAAGGAGGTGTGCAACAGGTTGGCGTCGATGGACCACGGCTTCTTGCGGCTCACGGGAATGGGAATGTCGTTGGCCTTGGCGTACTCGATGAGGTCCGTGCGGGACTTGAGGTCCCAGTCGCGCCACGGGGCGATGGTACCGATACGCGGATTCAGCGCCATGGTGGCGAGTTCGAAGCGAACCTGGTCGTTACCCTTGCCGGTGGCGCCGTGGGCCACGGCCTGAGCGCCTTCGAGTTCGGCGATCTCGACCATACGCTTGGAAATCAGCGGACGGGCGATGGCGGTTCCGAGCAGGTAGCGACCTTCATAAAGCGCACCGGCGCGGAAGGACGGGAAGACATAGTCGCGCACGAATTCCTCGCGCAGGTCTTCCACGTAGGCCTTGGAGGCACCGGTGGCCTCGGCCTTTTCCTCGATGCCGTCCATCTCTTCGCCCTGACCGAGGTCGGCAGTCATGGTAATGACTTCGCAGTTGTACTCGTTCTTGATCCATTTCAAGATGATGGAGGTGTCCAGTCCTCCGGAGTAGGCCAGAATGACCTTATCGATCTTACCCATTTCTATATTTCTCCATTCGTCTCTTGTTTGCTATCTGAAGACCTTTTCCATGATCGCCTTCTGCATGTGCAGGCGGTTTTCCGCCTGATCGAAGACGATGGATGCGGCCGATTCGAACACTTCGGCGCTGACCTCTTCCCCGCGATGGGCGGGGAGGCAGTGCATGAACTTGGCGTCCGGCGCGGCCTTGGCCATGAGCGACTCATCCACGATGAAACCATCAAAGGCCACTTCGCGAAGCTTCTGCTCTTCTTCCTGTCCCATGCTGGCCCACACATCGGTGTTGATGTAGTGAGCGCCCTCGGCGGCCTTGGCCGGATCGCGGGTGAAGGTCACCTTTGCGCCGAGATCCATGGCCTTGTCCACGATCTCCTGATCCGGGTCGTACCCTTCCGGGCAGGCCACAGCCAGCTCGAAGCCGAACATGGCACTGGCGTTGATGAAGGAATGGGCCATGTTGTTGCCGTCACCGATCCATGCGACCTTAAGTTTCTCCAGATCGGGAGTGCGTTCATACATGGTCAGCATGTCGCTCATCACCTGACAGGGATGATACTCGTCGGTGAGGGCGTTGATGATGGGGATGTCGCCGTACTCGGCCAGCACATCGAGCTTGTGCTGACCGAAGGTTCGCACCACCAAACCGTCGGCGTATCGGGCCAGCACGCGCGCGGTGTCCTCAAGGGGTTCACTGCGGCCGAGCTGGGAGTCGCGGGATGCGATGAACACCGCGTTGCCGCCCAGATGACGGACGCCGACCTCGAAGGAAACGCGGGTGCGCGTGGAAGCCTTCTCGAAAATCAGCAGGATGGTCTTCCCGGAAAGGACATCGGGACGCAACGAATTGCGCTTCATCTCGTGGGCGCGTTTAAGCATTTCGAATGCTTCGTCCCTCGGGAAATCAAGAATGGTCAGAAAGTGGTTTGCCATTGGTACTCTCCGTCGTTCTAAACCTGTATGTGGTGCGTAAACGATGGAGTTTGGCCCAATCACGTCCGATTGTAAAGACCAGACATCCTAAAGAAGCCCGCAAAGCCGCGACTCGCGTGGACTTCCGCGATTGCGAAGATACGGCCTCGGAGACAGAATTTTTGACTGCCGCGACGCCACCGACAGGCGTATTCGCTCAAATGGATGACGGATTGCGCAAAAACGAATCGCAAAATGGCGCATGTGCCCTATTTATCAGCGATGGCCGCCAAATCTGCTGCGAGAACTTCTGAGATATTCGTAGAACTGCCGAACCGTGAGTTTGCGACTGGCCGGACCGGACCGGGCATAGAATTCCTCGGTCTGCCCGTTGACCAGAAACGCCGGGGCGTCCGCGCGCACGCAGTTGACGCGGATAACACTCTTGCCATCCAAGTGCACCACGCGAGCATTGACGAACGGCTGGAAGTGCACGCCCACATGCTGCCCGAGAAGATTGTTGAAATGCAGCAACGCGCGATCATCATTCTCAAACTTGTCATCATCCAGCCCGAGCACCTCTCCGGAGTCACTCACACCTATCAGCAGGGTTCCGCCGCGCGAGTTGAGAAACGCGGTGACGGTCTTGACCGAGGCCAGCTCGATCTCCCGCCCGTTCTTGCCCGCCTTGACGTTGAAGCGAAGGGTCTGCTTGAACTCAACACGCTCGTTTTCCCCGCCGTCGATCAACGCCCGTACGTCTTCCGGGCTGGCATAGGCCTGCCTCAGTCCCAGCCCTTCAATACGGCTTCGATACCGCCTGAGAAGATACAGAGCCAGCATGGCCGCCAGAACGATGGCCCCGCCAAAGCCGTAGATGAAGCGGTCTCCGGACAGTTCGGTATTGACGCTGCTCTGAGGCATGGCGACGCCGAGGTACATGCTGTCGCCAAACGCGGAGAGCGGTCTTGAGCCACCCCACCATACTTGCCCGCTCACACGAAAGCGGAACGGGCTGCCGCGCAGTCCATGGTCCTGCATGAGCATTTCCGCGGCCTTTGCCGCCACCGGATCTCTGAGCTCATCCGGCGACACGGCCGCCTGGGGCGATGGGGTTTCGCCATCCTCAACCTTGGGGATGTCCATGAAGCGCTCTGTTTCCCAGAAAAGGAAAAGCTTCTGAGCTTCGCCCCTGTCGGCCCGGGCGAGTTGATCCACAACGACTGAGACCGGCAGGATGAATGTGAGCATCCGGCCCTTTTCGCCCAGCAGCCAGGAAACGGTCATCCACGATTCGCCGTGTCCATGAAAAGTGTAGGCACTGGTCCAGCTGAACTGACCGGGCTTCAGCGCGGCGCGTTCGGATTGAAGACGATGCTCAAGGGAGTCCAGATTAATATCCGGCAACCGCTGACGGTCCTCCTTCGAGACATTCCAGCGGAACGTCCCGTCAAGCGGGTAACCGGAAGCCAGCATCTCCCCTTCACGCAGGACCGCCATCTCCAGCCCGGACTCGTCGGAAACGAGAATGCCCGACATGAGCGTACGGTCACGCATGACCTTCATTACGCGCTGGCGTACCTGATCATCGTCGAGACCGCTGAACTGCTGACGCTCCCCGGTCTCGGAGAGGACATTCACCAGTACGGAGACGGTTCCGGCCAATCCTTTCACAGAATTCTCGACGGCCATGGCCGCCGCGTCTTCGCGAAACGAGCGGACGCCCCATACCGCGAGGAAGCCCACGGCCAGCGCCGCGAGAATCACGCAGATCACCAGCGTGCGGTAAAGCGACCTGCCTCCGGCCCACTTCATGCGGCCTCCCCGGAAACGGCGGCGACCGCAAGCTCGGTGAGCGCTTCCATCTCTTCGCCGTGATCATATCCGGCAAGATGAAGAATTGCGTGGGCCAGCAGTCGGGAAAGGTGTTCGCGCGGAGCCTGCCCGTACAGACGGGTTTCGCGGGCCAGTGTATCCACGGAAAGCGCCACCTCGCCAAGGTACCGCTCGCCATCTTCACCTTCTTCCGCCGCCCCCTCCCGTGCAGGAAAGCTCAGGACATTGGTGGGACCTTCACAGCCCAGAAAAGAGGAATTGAGGGCAGCCACTTCCGAATCGTCCACAAGCCGCAACTCGAAAAAACCATCATCCAACCCAAGCGAGGAAAGGATATCGTCGCACAGGTCGTGCAGTTCGCCGTTGCCCAGCGGAAAGTTCGGATCGGCAGGCGCATTGCGGACTATATCCACGCTCACTGCTTGGCTTCCTCCGCTTCCGACTTGTCGTAGGCGCTGACGATGCGGCCCACCAACGGATGCCGGATCACGTCGCGGTCATCGAACTCGGAGACCACGATACCCTCCACGCCCTTAAGTACGGACCGGGCGTGCAGGAGTCCCGAACGGCTGTCGCGCGGCAGATCGATCTGCGTCAGATCGCCCGTGACCACCGCCTTGGAGCCGAAGCCAAGCCGCGTCAGGAACATTTTCATCTGTTCCGAGGTGGTGTTCTGGGCCTCGTCGAGAATGATGAAGGCATCGTTGAGGGTGCGACCGCGCATAAAGGCCAGCGGAGCGACTTCGATCACCCCGGTTTCCAGGTGCTCCTGCACCTTTTCGAAGTCGAGCATGTCGTTGAGCGCGTCGTACAGCGGACGCAGGTACGGGTTGACCTTCTCCGCCAGATCACCGGGCAGGAAGCCGAGTTTCTCCCCCGCTTCCACAGCCGGACGGGTCAGCACGATGCGCTTGACCTCTTTGCGGAGCAACGCCCCCACGGCCATGGCCACGGCCAGATACGTCTTGCCGGTTCCGGCGGGCCCCACGGCTATGGTCAGGTCGTTGTTGCGGATGGCGTCCAGATAGTTGCGCTGATTGACGGTTTTGGGCGTGATCTGCCGCTTGGGCGAACCGGCGTCCACTTCCTGCCGAAAGACGCGGTGCAGCTCCGCGGAGGGATCACGGTCGATAACGCGGCAGGCGAGGTCCACGTCCTGCGGCGCGAGCTTGCGCCCCTTGCGAAGCATACCGTAAAGTTGCGTGAGCACGCGGGCCGCGGTGTCCACCTCGCTTCCAGCCGTTTCAGAGCCGGGCTTGGCGGAAATCACGGCCATGCTGCCCCGCGACTCGATGCGTACGTTGAAACGTTCGCCAACAAGGCGCAGATGGTTGTTTTCAGGGCCGAAAAGAATGGCGGCCCGGTTGCTGTCGTCGAATTCCAGCTTTCTCGTGGTCAAGTAAATCTCTCCAAATCAGCTCTTTTTTCTCAGGAACATCCAGCGGCAGACTTTCTTCTCCAGACAGTCGGCCGCTTCGTAAAGGGCCGCGCCGAGAAGACTCATGCCGATGATTCCCGTAAACATTCTCACGTAATCCATGGCACCCCACGCGTCCATAATCAAATAACCGAGTCCGCTGGTGGTGGCAAAGGATTCAACGAAAAAAAGCACCGCCACAGCCACCCCCGTTCCGAGCCGGAGCGAAGTGAATCCATGCGGCAGTGCGGCCGGGACCAGCACGTCGAACAACAGATGCCGCTTTCCACCGCCGATGGAACGGATCGAATCGAAGTACCTCGGGTGAATCGCTCGCACGCCGTCGCGGGTCGTCACGAGAATCTGATAGCCGAGGATCAAAGAGATCATGACGATCTTGGACGCGTCACCGAGCCCCAGGACCAGCAGGAACACCGGCAGCAGCACGATCTTGGGAATCGGATAGGTCAGAAAGACGAAGGGAGCAAGCATGGCGTCCACGCGCCGGACGCTGCCCATGAACAGTCCCAGCGGAAAAGCCGTGATCCACGCAAGCCCCATGGCAGCTAATACCCGCCATGCGCTTGCGCCGAAGTGCTTCCAGAAAGCGGCAGTGCCAGCTGCCTGCACAAAGGCCGACAGGGCTTCCAGCGGATCGGGCAGTATTCGTCCGCCCAGAGCGATTGCCGCGCCCTTCCAGAGAAGCCCGAGCACCAACAGGACCACGGCGTAACGCAGCATTCCCTTCATATGCCCTCCAGTGTGCGACGCAACTCGCCAAGCAGCGCGAACCCTTCTGGAGTGGTCTTGAGTGCGGGATCACCGAAACCGGGGTTGTCGAGACAGGCCACCGGAGTAGCCGGTGAACCGCCAAGCACCAGTATCCGCCTGCCAAGCGTGACTGCCTCCTCAAGGCTGTGCGTCACCAAAACGGAGGGAACGCGCCGACGTTTCCAGACGTCGAGCATGGTCTGCTGAAGCTTTTCGCGCGTCAGGGCATCGAGAGAGGAAAACGGTTCGTCCAGCAGCATGAGCCGCGGCCGGGTGGCAAAGGCCCGGGCGATCGCCACCCGCTGCTGTTCACCGCCGGACAGGGTGCCGGGATAGTCATCGGCCCGTTCAAGCATCCCCAGCTCATCAAGCCGGACCTCGGCTTCGCGCCTGCGCTTCGCCTTGGAAACTCCCTGCACCTTGAGGCCCATGGCCACGTTGTCGCGAACGGTCTTCCACGGCAGCAGCCCATAGTCCTGAAGAATGATGGAGATATCATTCCGGGGACGGCTCACCGGATTCCCGTCAAGCAGCACCTGCCCGGCGTCCGGCGCACTCAGGCCGCAGAGCATGTACAAAAGCGTGGTCTTGCCACAGCCGGACGGCCCGACCACGGCAAGCGTCTCCTCTTCCCCGAGGGAAAAGGAGACGTTGTCAAGAACGGTACGGCCGTCGAAGCGTCTACTCAGCGAATCGGCTTCAAGCATATCAGGGGGCGACCGGCGAGACGGCCCAGTCTCTGGGAATCCTTTCGTCGAGCAGATCATGCTCGATCATCCAGTCCTGAACCGAGTCCAACTGCTGCGCGGATGGCAGGCTGGGCATGGGGTAATCGTAAATGGGAAAATCGGGAGCCAGCGGCGGCGGAATGCGGCAGCTCACCGCCATGAGCTCGCGGTACTTTTCAGGATGCTTGCGCAGCAACACCAGCGCCTCGACGTAAGCGGACATAAAACTCAAGTAATGCTTTGCCTTTCCCTCGAAATACCGACGGTGCAGATTCAGCACCGTCAGCGGAATGCCGAGCGTTTCGGCGGTGACCACCATGCTGCCGCCCTTGAATCGCGTCAGGGACACGAGGGGTTCCGGCAACAATGCCAGATCGATTTCGTTGGAAAGAAGCATCTGAAGCCGGATGGGAATCTTCTTGATTTCCACGCGCCGGAAGTAGTCGCGCGGCAACGTCTTGCGCTCCAGAATCCTGTCGAGCAGATATTCGATGATGGTGGACTTGGAAATGGCAATCTCCGCGCCTTTCAGCCCGTCAAGTCCCACGCCTTTCCGCTCAGGCGAAGCGACTATGGCAAACATGGGCTGCCCCGGCCGGGTGCTGTACGAGGTGGAGGCGATGCGCATGGGCACGCCTTTGTCGATGAGCATGTAAGTGGCGATGAGGTCGCCGAAGAAGCCGTCGAGCTGTCCGGCCTGCAAAGCGGTATCCCGCTCAAGTGCCGAAGCAAAGGTCACCAACTCCACGTCAAGTCCGTTCTCGTGAAACAGGCCCTCGGCGGCGGCAACCTGAAGCGGAAGCGTATCGAGAACCGGAAGGATACCGAAACGGATCTTGGTGAGGGATTCATCGGCCCGCGCAGGCAGCGCCGTGAGCAGAAGGATAAGCAGTACCAGCAATTTCGTTTTCATTCGGCCACTCCGTATCAATTTGACGTTCAGTAGCACGGAAGTGGCCGAATGAAAAGAAAGCCGAGGCTGTTCGGTACCCTATCAGCAACAATCGTGGCTGTGTCGCCGATTCGGCAGCATGTTCCACGCAATAAGCAGAAGCAGCGCGATTGCCGAGGCGGTTCCGAGCCATTCGGGGACTGCCTCGTCCACATCGGACAGCACAGCCGTGATATCAAGTCCGAGGCCCACATACAGTCTGTCGGTCAGCCATCCCAGCGCAATGGAACAAACCGCGATGGCGAACAGGTAGGCGAACGCCGCCCTGCGACCGAGCGCCTTGAACATGACGGTGAGCGTCGCCCCGTTGGTGGCGGGACCGGCCAGCAGAAAGACCAGCGCGGCACCGGGAGAAAGCCCCTTGAGCACCAGCGAGGCGGCGATGGGGGTGGATGCAGTGGCACACACGTAAAGAGGCAGACCGACCAGCAGCATGATGAACAGCGGCAGCAGGCCGTGGCCGATGTTGTTCTCGATGAATCCGTCCGGAATGAGCGCGGCGATGATTCCGGCGAGCACCACGCCTATAATGAGCCACTTCCCGATGTCCGCGATCATCTCGCCGAACGCATAATCCATTCCGCCTCGGAAACGCTGCCATGATCCGGCCTTTTTCGGCTCATCATCGCAGCAGCCGGAACTGCACCCGCATCCGCTGTGAACGAGGTTTTCCAGCGGCTCGGGCTTTTCCTCCTCGGCAGGACCCATATTGACCAAAAGCCCGGCAACTATGGAGGTAAAAAAGGCCCCCACCGGCCTGATGACGGTCATGATCGGGTCCAGCAACGCATAGGTCACGGCGATGGAGTCAACGCCTGTTTCCGGTGTGGAGATCATGAACGATGTGGCGGCCCCCTTGCTGGCGCCCTGGCGCCTCAGACCGAGCGCAGCCGGAAGGACTCCGCATGAGCAAAGCGGCAGCGGGATGCCGAACAGCGCTGCTTTAACCACGGGGCCCGGCCCCTTGCCACCGAGGTGTTTGGCCATGAACGCATCGGGAACATAAGCCTTGAGCAGCCCGGCCACAAAAAAACCAAGCAGCACAAACGGCGCTGCTTCCACCAGAACGTGCCACGATTCAAATATGATTTCTGTCAACATAAATTATACCCTTTCGGTCTGTCTTTAAGGGCAATATATGCACGTATGCTCAGATGTCAAACTGAAATCACCCACGTCTCCGTGGGTGAAAAAAGGCGAGGAGGCTTACGCCTCCTCGGAAATGTGGGCAAAGCCCTGCTTGAGCAGTGCTTCCACATGCTCGTCGTCCAGGGCGTAGTAGACGTTTTTTCCTTCCTTGCGGTACCGCACGAGTCTGGCCGCGCGTAACAACCGCAACTGATGCGAAATGGCTGACTGGGACATTTCAAGGACCTCGGCAAGAGCACAGACGCACAGCTCCGAAACTGACAGGGCGTGCAGTATCCTGACACGGGTGTAGTCCCCGAGCGCCTTGAACAGCTCCGCCATGAACAGAAACTCTTTCTCGGAAAGCATATTCCCCTGAACGTCCTGCACGTTATGCTTATGTCCGGGGGTATTATTGCACGCTTTGGTACTCATAAGGTTCTGCCTTGTTGTCCTGGAGGCCGCCTTTCCCTTCGATACTATCCATATCCTCTCACCAGATACCACGGGCGAAAGGACATGGATAGTATATTCGGGGCAAGAACCGCCGCTAATCGATTATTTTCCGAACGGCCTTGAGGACATCATCATAGTCCGGCTCGTCGGTAACCTCGGGAACGACCTGTGAATACTGAACATCGCCGGATTTATCAACAATGAAGACCGTCCGGGCCAACAGACGCAGCTCTTTTATCAGAACGCCCCAGCCAAGGCCGAAGGACGCATCGCGATGGTCGGACAACGTCTGCATGACTTCCACGCCGGCGTTGTCGGACCAGCGCTTCTGGGCGAACGGAAGGTCCATGCTGACCACTAGCACCTGCACCTTGTCCCCGAGCTTGGCTGCCTCCTGATTGAAACGTCGCGCTTCCAGATCGCACACGTGCGTATCCAGCGACGGCACGGTGGCAATGATCAGGACCTTGTCCTTGTAGTCGTCCATGGTCTTGGTCCCCAGAGCATTATCCAGCAGTTCGAACCCCGGAGCCTTGTCGCCCGGCTCCACCGGATTGCCTGCCATGGTCAGCGGATTACCCTGAAACGTGATCAAACCTTTACGTTCGGTCATTTGTCTTTCTCCTTGAATTATCGGTTTTCGCGCCACCATAACATATGAAGCGCAAAAATCATCCAGAAATGAACGGTCCGCCCCAATGAAGGACGGACCGCCTCCGGACCGCAAACCGTTACTGGCGTTCCGTGGCCTTCGTCAGCATGGTCACGTTGGACTGCGTGAAGAAGCCGTCGAAGTCGCCGTAGCGGTGAATATATTCGTTGACGATGAACGTGGATGGCATGGGCCGTGTAAAGGTCTGCTTGAGCCCCTCTTCCGGGGAACCGACGAGTTCCACGAGAAATTCCATGCCGTGCTCAACCAACGCGTCGAAGGTTTTTTCGATGTTTTCCGTCCTGAATGCCAGATGGTGCACCCGTGTGTTGTAATTATGGATGAACAGCTCGGTCGGGCCGGACTCCTCCACGGATTTGAACGGCTCGATGCCGGACGTGAACACCATGGCGAAATCCTCGGCAGACAGGCGCGCCACGTTGGTAATGGAGTTGAGCGCCTCCACATAGATGGCAAAGTCGAAGTGGTAGTTGGTCAACTCCATGAATTCGATGATGGCCTTGTCGCGTTCCTCGGCTCTGACCCGCGTGGCTGCGTGATCCAACTCGTGCACGTCGCGCAGGTGCGGCCAGTCAGGCTTTTCGAAATGCCAGTCAAGACGCTGCGCATCGTCCGGGCGATAGGCGCCCTCCCCGTCCAGCCACTGGAGATACCCTACCGAGTTGCCTGTATACGGCGAAGGCTCGGTCTGCATGAACAGGAACGACGGCGTGCGCACCGGCTCCTCGGTCAGAAACCGAACACCCCGTTTCTTCTGGATGGCTACGGCTTCCTCCAGACGCGGGCATTTGAAGACCAGCGTCTCCAGCCGCGTGTCCGGCATGGCGTCCCCCTTCGGCCCCCTGTTGACGGGCCTGAACGGGTTTTCGCCCACCAGCCGGGACGTGACCAGCATGTCGGCGCTGCCGTCCTTCTTGAGCACGCAGGTACGAATACCGTCACGCTCAAAGGCCTGCTCAAAAACATATCCGGTGGTGTTCAGCACCTCCTGAACCGCATCCTTCTGCCGTTCGGGCTGCGTGTTGATCACCACTGATTCAAGACCGCCCACGAGCCCTTCCAGCCCATGCTCGGTCCGTTCCTTCATGACACGGTCCACTTCGGACCGCAGTCGTTCGTCGTCGTTTCTGAATGCTTCGGGCATGCAGTCCTCCCGTTGGGGTCTATGCGAATCCGAGACGCCGCATGGTCAGATACTTGCGTCCGGAAGCCTGAACCACGGATGCGATGTCGTCGGCCTGCTCCAGTCCGCTCTCGCGGATATCCTCAACCCATCGGGTCACTATATCCTCTTCTTCAAGGTAGGCCATGATAAGCTTGCGTACGCCTGCCACGTCAACAAGACGTTCGGCCCAGTTGAGCCCTTCCTGATACATGATGCGTGCGGAGATGAACGCCCCGAGCAATGCGTGAAGGTGGGCGCGCGGAACGTTTCGCAGCACGCGATCGCCATACTTTTCAGCGAGTATTGCCGGGCAATAGGCGAGCACCATGCGCTTGAGCAGCGGATTGGCGGCCACGGACGCCACGCCTTCGTCGAGCATCGCCACCACCATGTCCGCGAGGTCGTTGATATGGCGAGACAGCTCGTAGGAAAGCTCCGTGATGGTCTTGGAGCCGCCGCAGCTCTTGTATTCGCGCATGAGCAGCCGCGCCTCGTCACGCGCCCGCAGCCGCAGAATATCCAGCACCTGCTCCACGTAGGTATCCTTGATGTCGAGGAATTCGTCTTCCGACAGAGCCAGCCCCGCAAGAATCTCGTAGGAGGAGCAAATCACGCCGGTCTTGTTGGCGGATGGACCCGGGACGACCATGACGCCTGCCTCTTCAAGCTTGGCACGAGCCTCGGCGGAAATGAAAATGTTGGCGCCTTCCACGATGCCCCGCGCGGTGGGCCTGCCGTCGTGCCGCAGGAACCGCTGCCAGTTCTGCATGTTGATGGTGTCTGGCCTGCCACCCGACGGGATGAACAGGTCGGCCTCCACCGTATTGTGCAAGCTGTCGCGGGTGGAGCGGCCCTCCTGCGTTTCCGTGGAGACCACGAACGCCTCCGAGCCGGAGAGCTTGTCAGGGTCGAAATGGGACGCCTTCTTTTCCCCTTCCACCAGACGCATCAGCTCCTCGTGATCCAGCCCGGCCGGATCATAGGCCGCGCCGTGTCCGTCGGACATGGCCACAATGCAGGCGTTGTCGCCGTACTCGCGACGCAGGATCTTCATAACGTTGGAGGCCACGTCTCCGGCGGGACCGCCGGTGAGCTTGACCGTAAATTTCTGGCTGTCCGGGTCGATGCCCATGGCCCGGAGCAGCTCATCCGCAAAGACGATGACCCCCTCGCTGGTGACGCCGTACCGCTTGTGTCCGATGCCGGCACGCGGCTTGGAACTCATGAACGCGGCGGGCCACTTGTACTGGCGCTTGCGGGCTCGGTCCACGAACCACTGCACGTGCTTGGGCGTGATGTTCTCGTCGGGTCCCAGATAGATGATCTCCTCGCGGTCGAGATAGTCCACCACTTCCGGCCGCGTCCAGTTGCCCGGCCCGGCCCCCTCTGGCACCACAATGAGATCCAGCAGGGAATCGACCATACTCTTCACGGCGATGTCCACTTCCCCGTCCGGCCCCATGAGCACAACGGCCTTGGAGCCGCCTTCGGGGATGTCCTTGTTTTTGAACTGCTGCGCGCTCGCCAGCTTGGTGACTTCGTCGAAGAGCCGGTTGCTCTCCAGTTCGAAATGCTCCTGATTCCAGGTGCGCACCACCCGTACCCCGCCGCGGGACATGTCGCGATAGCGGACATGGAAGCCGAAGCAGTAAGGGCCGTGGAAGCAGTAGAATCCGAAAGGTCGCTCTTCCTTGGGCATGGGGGAAAGGATGAGCGGATCCATGCGAAAAGCGAGGCCGAACCGCTCTGGCACGTAATAGTTGGTACGCAGGGTGTACCGGAAGAAACGGTAGATATAGTTCAGGATGTTACGACAGATGTCGTCCGTGACGCCGCCGATTGCGTTACGCACCTTGCGCCGCCGGTGCTCCACCAGCGCATCGCGTCCGCCGCCTATGTCCGGATTGAACCGCGCTTCGAAATAACTGAACAGCAGGTCCAGAATATCGCGGTGGTCGAGCATGGTGTGCACGATCCGGCCCGAGGAATAGGCGTAGATATCCTTGGCCGTCAGGAACTGATGGGCGAACTCGGCCGCGGCCTGCATGAGCATGACGCTGCCGATCTCCCACCCGTCCTCTTCGGACAACACCTCAAGACCATGAAACGCAAACCACTTTATTGCCTTGAGTTGGCGACGCAGCCGCGCGTACCGCTCTGAGCTTTCGTCAAGATCGACCTTGGACCTGTCCAGATAAAAACTGAATACGGTGGCCGTGCCGTTCTCCTCAAGCTCGAAGAGGTCGCCGTAGGCCCTGTCCACGGGCACTTCCTCCCGGGCAAGGACCTTGACCGCCATAAGCAATAGAGCCTTGGACGGCGGATTGGCCATGGCCACGCTGATGCGGTCGAAGCCGGGATGCACCTCCTTGTCCAGTTGCACGTGAACCCTTTCGGTACCCTCGACGCAACGACAGGTTTCGAAGTGCCGCACGGCCCGCGCCGCTTCAAACTTTTCAACGTAATCCTCGGTGGTCCCGGCAAGAAATTTTCCGAAGTCATCCTGATCTTCCGGGATGACCATCTTGCTTTCGGTGATGGCCTCAAGAGCCCGCTTGTAGCCGCTGCCATCCACTTCGCAGGTGCTCTGCGGTCCGAGCACCAGCGTGTCGAGCCTGAGCGCATCGTCCCGGCTGGAATAGATGCGCGCCGCCTGAAGCGATTTACCACGATACTGCTCCAGAACCTCGGCCAGCACCTTCATGTCCGCGCCCGGTGTGATGTGGGTGATCCTTGTCCCGCAGGGGCTTCTAAGCTGCACCGCCTGCCCTTCGGAGCGCACCTGCCCGGAGAGGATGGCACGCAGGTGCTTGAGCTGTTCTTCCTTCTCGTGCGTCTGGAAATAGTATTCGGGCATGTTCACGTAAAACCACGGAACAAGCGCATCGGCAGAGTCTGAAAGCATGTTTTTGAGTTCGCTCAGGGCCTCTCTGGCGTCGATGGACACGGAATCGCTCATTTTGGGCTCCAGTTTCTAAAAAAAACGAAAAAAGGACCTTTCCCTATTACCCCTAGTGCATGGCTCATGGAACAAGGTCAAGGTTTTATGAAAAAATCATTCACAAGAATGGGTGATTCATGAATTATTCACTTGATTTTCGAACCTGCGGAACCAATACTCGAAAAAACCGGGACACGCAGCGAACACGAAACCGCGCAGCCAGAGGGCCTCTAGATGAAAAAAGCCGACTCCCCCATCGATACGGGGATACTCCTTGAAACGGGAACCAACGAACTCGAACTCCTTGAATTCTACATCGAGGAGACTGCGCCCGAGGGTGAACAACCCGTACGGCATCATTTCGGCATCAACGTGGCCAAGGTCATGCAGGTCATCGAGACACCGAATCTCGAACCGCCGGAATCCGCGCCTCACCCGTCCTTTCTCGGCACCATCCCGCTGCGCGAAGTGATTCTGGCCGTGCTGGACCTGAGCGTCTGGCTCGAAATCGACATGCCCAAGACCGAACGCGATATCGTCATCGTCACGGAGTTCAGCCAGTCCGTGACCGGATTCCTCGTCTCGGGCGTTACCGAAATCCATCGCGTGGGCTGGCGGGAAGTCATTCCGCCAAGCGGCGTCATCGCCAAAAGCACCGACGCCATCGTGGGACTGGTTGACAAAGAGGACCGGTTCATCCAGTTGCTCGACCTCGAAACCATTCTTTCGGAATTCGAGGATCACGACACTGATAACGTGGCGGTAGCGGACAGGGAGTACAAGGCGGTAGTCTGCGACGACTCGGCAACAATCCGCATGATGGTGGACGCGAACCTCAAGGCCGCAAACTTCCGGCACCGCATCCTCAACAACGGGGAAGAGGCGCTCAAGGCCCTGTTGGAACTCAAGAGAGTCGCCGAGGAAGAAGACAGGGACATCACCGACTTCGTGGACGTGGTCATTTCAGACATCGAGATGCCGCTCATGGATGGCTTCACCCTGACCAAGAACATCAAACAGGACCCGGTGCTGGGCAAGCTTCCGGTGATCCTTTACTCTTCCATCATCACCGACGAACTCCGGCACAAGGGCGACTCGGTCGGCGCCGACCATCAGATTTCCAAACCGGAACTGAACCGCATAGCCGAAAAGGCAATTCAGCTCATCGAAGGACATACCGAATGAGAGACCCCGTACTGGAAGTCTTCATAGAAGAGACCGAAGAACGCCTGAACTCCGTGGAGTCCGGACTGCTCAACATTGAACAGGGCAAACTGGACGACACGGTCATTCACGGCATTTTTCGTGACGCCCACTCCATCAAGGCTGGCGCCAACCTTCTGAAACTGCAGAACATCGAGACACTGGCCCACAAGCTGGAGAACATCCTCGAAATGATCCGCAAGAAGCAGGGAACGCCCACGGACATGACCTTCACCGCTCTGTTGGAGACCGTGGACAAACTGCGGGAGCTGGTGGAAAATGTCGAAAAGAGCAACGAAATCAGCATCCGCCTACAGGAGGCGATGCTGAACATGGTCGCCGACAAGATGATGGAAACAAGGCAGTAGAAACACTTCTGCGACAACCAAAAAGGGCCGCCCCGATTTCCGGGGCGGCCCTTTTTGTGTCGAATATCAGCGCTGTCAGTTCTTGAACAACTCTTCAAGCTTGGACATTTCGGACATGGGCGTGTTGGCGAATACTTCCTTTTCCACGGCCTGCATGAACTCCTCATACTCCATGTTCATGAAGTCGATGTTCACGCCGCGTACGTCGAAGTACTGCTCCATGAACGCCGAGAGCGGCCCGTCGTCCAGCTGCTTCATAAGTTCGTTGTGGCTCTGAAGCGTGGTGAACGGCTTGTTCATGCTGCCCAGTACATACATGTCGAGCCGGGTCTCACCGTCGGTGACCACGCCGATGGCGTTGAAAATCTTCAATCGGTCCCGAAAGGATTGGTCCAGATCGGGCAACTCGTCCAGCTCCGCCTTCGGGAAGAAGCCCACGAAAACGCTGGTGCCGTTCTCGTCGAGCATTGTGTGCCGAAAAACCTTCTGATCCTTGATCTTTCTGGCGGCCTTGATGCTCTGATACAGGTCCAGCGCGACCCCCTCGCGCAGGTATGCGATAACTTTCTCGTCCATGGGTTCTCCTAGATTATGCCGTGCAGCGGCCCGCCGGGCGCGCCGAGGTCGTCCACCATTCGCTCCACTTCCGGAACCGGTTCCAGCGGCGGAGCATGATATGTCTTGAGGCGCGCGTCAATGATCACGGCCTTTTCCGCACCCCAGTGCTTGCAGTGAATAAAGCTGCCCGCACCGTACATGTCCGTGGCCGGGTCGGAACGGGTGAATGCCACCCAGAGGAAGTTGTCCCAGTTTCTGGCGGTGAATTCCGCATCGTCCGCCACCACGATGAACGGGAACCGCTCGATGCCCTCCACGCGCTCCAGCTGCTCGCCCAGCGCATCGAAGCTCGGGTCGGACGTGTCGCGCGGTCGGTCGTGGTTCGGCCCCTGAAGCACCATGATGCCCGGCGCGAATACCCTCGGCTCACCAAAGCCTTTTGGCAGATCAAGCCCTGCAGGCAACTCGGTGCCGAGTTCGCGGCGGACCGGTCCGGCCACCGACATGATGACCTTGGAGCCCTGATTGAGGCTGATGCCCGAATAGTCCAGCGTATCGATGGTCGTGCGGGTGATGAAATGGAAATCGCGCCCGAGATCAACGCGCTCCAACAGATGCCTGAAGAACTCGGGGATATGATGGGCGGAGACGTCCGGGCTGTCTTCCTTGGCGGCTATGAGCACGTATTTGGAGAGCGAGGTCTGGGTGGTCCCCAGCAGCGAGAGCGCGTTGGTGATGAGCTCCTGCGGCTGCCTTTCCGCAGCATACGGAACGTACCGTTCGGAGCCAACGGCCAACAGCAGCGGATGCACGCCAGCCGCGTCCACCGCGTGCACCTCGTGCACCCCGGCGAACACCGAGGACACCAGATCGCCCGTCATCTCATGGATGAACTCACCGAAGATGGTGTCTTCCTGCGGGGGACGGCCCACGGTGGTAAACGGCCAGATGGCATCGTCACGATGATAGACGTGTTCCACGCGCAGCACCGGGAAGTCATGCGTCAGGCTGTAGTAGCCGAGATGATCGCCGAAAGGTCCTTCGGGCTTCTCCACGGTCTCCACCACGCCGCTGATGCAGAAGTCTGCCTCGGCCGGGATCGGCAGTCCGTCCGGACGCATGACCATGGGGATGCGATGCCCGCCCATCATTCCGGCAAAAAGTATTTCCGGAAAACCCTCTGGCAGGGGCATGACCGCCGCCAGCGTCATACTCGGCGGGCCGCCCACGAAGACGTTGACCCTGAGCTTTTCGCCGCGCTTGAGGGCTTCGGCATGGTGATGCCCTATGCCCCGATGGATCTGATAATGCAGGCCCACTTCCTCGTCCGGGGTATAGTCGTTTCCGGTGAGTTGCACCCGGTACATGCCAAGGTTGGAGCCGGAAAAGCCGGGCTTCGTGGGGTCTTCCGAGTAGACCTGCGGCAGGGTGACGTATCCCCCGCCGTCCATTGGCCATGAGACCAGCTCTGGCAGTTCGGTCACGCGGCATTCATTGCGCATGACCGGTCCGTTTTTCACTCGCTTGGGCAGTGAATGCCATGCGGAACGCGGGCCCCCGAGATAATCCCACGGACGCTTGAGCGCGGCCATTGGATCAAACTTCAACCGCATGAGCCGTTCGACGGTCCGCAGCGTATCGCTGAAGAGGAAATGCATACGCTCGCGCGTACCGAAGATGTTCGCGGCCATGGGAAAGCGCGTTCCCTTGACGTTGGTAAAGAGCAGCGCCGGGCCGCCTGCCTGAAAAACGCGGCGCTGAATGGCCCCCGCCTCGATGTGCGGGTCCACGGCCTTTTCGATGCGCACCAGCTCTCCTCGACGCTCAAGCGCGTCAAGGCATTCGCGTGTATTTTTAAATCCCATGCTGAATGTACCTGCCTTTTTGTTCAGGCAGGCAATCTATACGCTCGCAGCCGCAATGTTAAGAGGCAAATTCCTATTGTGAATCCTTGGACCAGGTGCAAACGTATTCATCCGGGCGATGATCCACGATACCGATGGGGCCGGGCCTAAGCTTTTGCGAGATTCGATTGGGGCAGGTGTGGCAGAAAAAATGAGGGTAAACGCAGTCCAGACAGTAGGGTCGGAATTCCATACAGGAAATTTGATTCCAGGGTCGCCTGAGGCCGAGGACGCAACGCTTTCTAAAAAAGACGCAGTTCAGACAACTATTTGGTTTTTTATGTTTTTTCATAAGACACTCCGTCAACAAAACACTTTTCGGGAATATTCAGTTCAACAGCGCATGACACGTGAACGCCATTATTATCCCGAGCCCTCTCTGAGAGCCCGCCGTTGACATCATTCCGCGACACGGCGTACCTAGCTCCGGCGACAATAATCGGATTACCATGACGGAGATTAAATCATGTCGGTGACATATATAAAGAATGCCTTTCTTGTGACCATGAACGGTCAGCGGGAGATTTTCGAAGCGGGCGGCGTGCTTGTATGCGACGGACGCATTGAAAGCGTCGGGTTTGTTGATGAGGCTTCCGTTCCGGAAAACGCCGAGATCATTGACGCGGGCGGCAAGGTGGTTATGCCGGGGCTCATCAACACCCATGTCCACCTTTCCCAGCAGCTCGGCCGGGGGCTTGGTGATGACGTGGACCTGCTGACGTGGCTGCATGAGCGTACCTGGCCCTATGAACGCAGCCTCACCGCCGAGGACAACCACGTCTCATCGCTTGCCTGTTGTCTTGAAATGATCCGTTCCGGCGTGACCTGCTTCGCCGAACCGGGCGGCCAGCACGTGGACACCATGGGCCGTGCTGTGGAGCAGGCAGGAATCCGCGGCATCCTCGCCCGCTCCACCATGGACTGCGGCGAAGGCATACCTGAGCACGCAAGAGAATCCGCCGACGACTGCATCGCCCGACAGGTCGAACACATGGACCGCTGGCACGGCGCGGCAAACGGCAGAATCCGGGTCTGGCTCGGACTGCGCACCATTTTCAACAACTCTGATGAGCTCATCCTCAAGTCCAGGGAGCTGGCGGACGCACGCGGCGTCGGGATGCACATGCATGTCGCCGAGGTAAAGGAAGAGATCGACTTCGCCAAGGCCGACCGTGGCCTGCCAACGGTGGAGCATCTTGGCCGCATCGGCGCGCTGGGTCCCAACCTGCTGGCCGTGCACACCGTCTGGATCACCCCGAGGGAAATGGACCTGTTCCGCCTGCATGACGTGAAGGTCTCCCACTGCCCCGGCGCGGCCATGAAGGTTCTGGGATTCGCTCCGGTGCCGGAAATGCTGCAACGCGGCATCTGCGTTTCCATCGGCACGGACGGCGCGCCCTGCAACAACCGCATGGACATGTTCGACGAGATGTACCTGACGGCCATGATCCACAAGGGCCGCACCCTTGACCCCACGGCAGTGCCTGCTCAGTCCGTTCTGGAAATGGCCACGGTCAACGGCGCACGGGCCACTCTCTGGGAAGACGGCATCGGCTCGCTGGAGCCGGGCAAGGCTGCGGACCTGATCATGGTGGACATGCACTCCCACCCCGGTTCCATGCCGGTGCACGACGCCGTGGCCAACCTCGTCTACGCCATGCGCTCCAGCTGCGTGGAGTCGGTCATGTGCGACGGCAACTGGGTGATGCGCGACCGCAAGGTGCTGACGATGGATGAAGAAGCCGTGCTGAATGAGGCCCAGCAACGAGCCGACGCGGTGCGAAAGCGGGCAGGGATCGAACTGCCGCAAAGGTTTCCGATTCGCCGCAGATAGCAAGACAAAGGCCGCCCCGGTAAACGGAGCGGCCTTTTTTACGGGCTGAAAACCCGAAATATTTACTGGATGGTTCCGTTGCCCACGGGCATGGAGATGGTTCCGGCTTCGGGTATCTCCAGCGACAAAAGCTGCTCAAGGGTCATGTCCGGGCCGACCCACAGGGAACCCTGTCCCTGCCAGCCCTGAGCGAGCGTCTTGGCATGCAGCAGGGCCATGGATACGGCCTGGGCATACTGTTCGCGGTCGAAAACAAGATGCAGGTCCTGCGCCCACTCGGGCAGCTCCTCTTCCGATGGCCACGCGATGGGCGTCCTGAGCTTCCAGTGCACCTCGTTGCCGTGATGCTCCACGTGGACGCCTTCGTCAATACCGAGACAGGCGGGATTGCCGCAGTTACAGGTAAAGATGAAGTATTCGCCGGAAAGCCCGGCGCTCATGGTCAGGTCCACGGGGTCGATGTAGGCCCCTCCGTCCTCGTGGAGATAGTTGCCGTCCACCGACAGGATGAAGTCGATGTAGGCGTCCTCGTGATTCTCTCCGTCCAGACTGAGCTGAACCGTCAACACAAAATCATTCATTCATACTCTCCGGCAAGTCTTTTCCCTTTCACGGGAAAGCATGTGTAGCTTTGCTTTGCTCATTCGACAAGCATTTTCGGGTCCATCTTATTTTTCAGGAGAGACCCACTTTCTGAAAATAATGGCTTACACAGAAATAAACTCTGTGGTATGGAGAAACTAATTGTAACCATATTCTAAATGATTTGGAGGACCTCATGGCTAACATGGATTACCCCGGACCCTGCCCCAGCTGCGTGGGCATCGACGGATGCAGCACCGAAGAAGCAAAGAAGGAAGCCGTGGCCCACTACTGCAAGGGGCTCGAAATGGAACTCAACGCCTGGAAAGCGCGCCTCTACGACGTGTTGGCATACGACAATCCGTCCGGCCTTCAGGACCAGATCATCCTGATCAAGTCCACCATGAAGGAACTGGACACCATCGTCGACGAAATGAAGGACGTCTGCCCCTCCAGCATGAGCGATCAGGAAAAAAAGATCGGCAACAAGCTGGAAGACCTGCGCGTGCACTACTCCAAGGCCATGGAAGTCATCGCCCCGGGTTGGTTCGGCGGCTGATTTCCAGCTCCTTCCTCACCTCGCAAAAAAAGGGCCGCTCCCTGCCGGAGAGCGGCCCTTTTTCAATATTACTACACTATCGCGCTAGAGGTTTTCCAGCACCGCAGCGCCCATGGCCTTGGTGCCGACGGCCTTTGCGCCCTGTTCCATGATATCACCGGTGCGGTACCCCTGCTCCAGCGTCTTCTGGACAGCCTGCTCGATGCAGTCGGCCTCTTCGGTCATGTCCATGGAGTGACGGAGCATCATGGCGATGGACAGGATCGTCGCCAGCGGATTGGCCTTGTCCTGCCCGGCGATGTCCGGCGCGGAGCCATGGATGGGCTCGTACAGCCCCGGCCCGTCAGCACCGAGCGACGCGGACGGAAGCATTCCGATGGAACCGGTGATGGCTGCGGCCTCGTCCGAAAGGATGTCGCCGAACAGGTTGCCGGTGACGATCACGTCGAACTGGCCCGGATCACGCACGAGCTGCATGGCTGCATTGTCCACGTACATGTGGCTCAGTTCCACGTCGGCGTAGTCGGCGTGTTCATCCACCACCACATCGCGCCATACGCGGGAGACGTCCAGCACATTGGCCTTGTCCACGGAACAAACGCGACCGCCGCGCTTGCGCGCGGCCTCGAAGGCCACGCGGGCGATGCGGCGAATCTCATGCTCTCGGTAGACCATGGTATTGTACCCGTACCGCTCCCCTTCTATCTCGCCTTCGAGACGCGGCTCCCCGAAGTAGATGCCGCCGGTAAGCTCGCGTACCACCATCACGTCAAGACCGTTTTCCACGATGTCCGGACGCAGATAGCAGGCGTGTTTGAGCTGCGGAAACAGCACTGCGGGACGCAGGTTGGCGAAAAGGCCCATGGCCTTGCGGATACCGAGCAGCCCTTTTTCCGGGCGGATGGACGGGTCGATGGTGTCCCACTTGGGGCCGCCCACGGCACCCAACAGCACGGCATCGGCCTCCTTGCAGCGTTCCACGGTGCTGTCGGGCAGCGGACCGCCCGTGGCGTCGATGGCGGCTCCGCCGATCAACGCTTCGGAATATTCAAAGGTACGACCGAACTTTTCGCCCACCTTGTCGAGCACCTTGACGCCCTGCGCCACGATCTCCGGTCCGATGCCGTCACCGGCAAGTATGCATATCTTCATGGCCGCTCCTTATTCCGCAAGTTTGGCGCGCGCGTATTCCACCAGTCCGCCAGCATCGAGTATTCCCTGCATGAAGGACGGAACGGGAGCGCACTTCACGACGTCTCCGGTGGTATTGTTGGTTATTTCGCCATTTTCCGTATCGACAGTGAGTTCATGCCCGTCGCCGAGCTTGTTGATGTCATCGCCTACTTCCAGCAGCACCAGCCCCTTGTTGAAGCCGTTGCGGTAAAAGATGCGGGCGAAACTCTTGGCGACCACGACGGGAATGCCCGCTCCAAGAATGGAGATGGGTGCGTGCTCGCGCGAGCTGCCGCAGCCGAAGTTCTCCCCGGCCACGATGATGTCGTTTTCCTTCACGCGGTCCACCCAGCCTTCCTCAAGGCCGGACATGCAGTTGCGACCCAGCTCTTCGGCATCGGTGGTCACGAGGAAGCGTGCGGGGATGATTGCGTCGGTGTCTATGTGGTCGCCCACTTTGTGGGCGTTTCCGGTCACTTTCATGATCAGCCTCCTACAGCTTGGCCGGGTGGATGATTTCTCCGGCCACGGCGCTGGCCGCGGCAACGGACGGGTTGGACAGGAACACTTCGCTTTCAAGGCTGCCCATGCGGCCCTTGAAGTTGCGGTTGGTGGTGGCGATGGCCCGCTCCCCGCCCGCGAGAATGCCCATGTGACCGCCAAGGCATGGACCGCACGTGGGCGGACCAACGATGCATCCGGCCTGCATGAAGATTTCCATGAGTCCTTCGCTGAGGCAGTCCTGCCAGATTTTCGGGGTTGCGGGCAGCACGATGCAGCGCACCGACTTGTCCACCTTGCGATTCTTCAGGATAGCGGCGGCCTCGCGCATGTCCTCTATGCGCCCGTTGGTACAGGAGCCAATGACAGCCTGATGAATCTTCAGGCCGGCGGTCTCGTCCACGGGCTTCACGTTGTCGGGCAGATGCGGGCAGGCGACTTGCGGCTCCATGCCGTTCACGTCGATGTCCACCACACGCTCATACTGCGCGTCCGGGTCCGGAGCGAGCATTTCGGCGTTCTTGCGACCGGCTTCCACCACGTAGTCGATGGTCTTGCCGTCAGCGGCGAAGAGACCTACCTTGCCGCCGGCCTCAATAGCCATATTGGCGATGGTCATGCGCCCTTCCACCGTCATGTCCGCGATGGTCTCGCCGCCGAATTCCAGCGCCTTGTAGAGCGCCCCGGCCACGCCGATGCGGCCGATCAGGTTGAGCATCACGTCCTTGGCGCCGACGTATTGCGAGGCCTTGCCTGTGACTTGCACGCGGATGGTCGGCGGCACCTTGAACCAGGTTTCACCAAGCGCCATGGCCGCGCCGATATCGGTGGAGCCCATACCGGTGGCGAATGCGCCCAGACCGCCGTAGGTGCAGGTGTGAGAATCCGCGCCGATGACGATGTCGCCCGGCCCCACAAGTCCCTTTTCAGGCAGCAGGGCGTGTTCAACGCCCACGTCGCCGCACTCGTAGTAGTTAGTGACGCCCATCTCTTCGGCGAACTCGCGCACGACCTTGACCTGTTCGGCCGAGTCGATGTCGCGGTTCGGGGTGAAATGGTCGCACACAAGAAAAACGCGGTCCTGATCAAAGACCTTTTTCGCGCCCATTTCCCTGAAGGCCTTGATGGCCAGCGGTGCGGTGATGTCGTTGGCGAGCACTCCGCTCACCCGGCACTGGACGATCTGTCCCGGCCCTTCGACGGTTTCGTCGGTATGCTGTTGCAGTATTTTCTCTGCCAGGGTCTGAGACATTATTTCCTCTCCTCTCTGGTGATTTCCAAACGATTCAATGCGTTGACAAGGGCCAGGGCGGAAGCGCGGACGACGTCCTCGTCGTTGGCGCGGCCGACGGCCTTGAACCCGTCATGCGTTATGCGTACCGCGACACCGGCCAATGCGTCGGTTCCGGAAGTGACGGCGTTGACCGTATAGCTTTCAAGGCTGGCACGATACCCTATCAAGTCGTAGATGGAGCTGAACACGGCGTCAATGGTTCCGCGCCCGAAAGCGGTGTTCTTGCGGACATCCACATCACCGCCCTCATCGCCGAATTCCATGACCACGGCAGCATGCGGCGGAACTTCGCCGGTGCCGGAGAACACGCTCATATCGCGCAGACGGAACTTGTCGCGACGACGATAGACCTTTTCCAGCACGAGCGCTTCCACGTCTTCATCGTGAATGCGTTCCTTTTTGTCGGCAAGTTCCTTGACCGCGGAGAACATGGCTTCCACCTGATCATCCTGAAGCGTGTAGCCCAGTTCCTCCACCTTGCGTTTGATGGCATGGGAGCCGGAGTGCTTGCCGATGACAATCTCCGTGCCCTGCCTGCCGATGCTTTCGGCGGTCATGATCTCATAGGTCTGACGGTTTTTGATGACACCGTCCTGATGCACACCCGATTCATGCGCGAAGGCGTTGGTGCCCACGATGGCCTTGTACGGCGGGATGGGTTGCCCGATGATCTGGGAGAGCCTGCGGCACGAGGGGTACAGCTGCTCCGTCACCACATCGCAGTCGATGTCGTAAAGATCCTTGCGAGTGTTGAGCGCCATGACGACCTCTTCGAGCGCTGCATTGCCCGCGCGCTCGCCAATGCCGGAGACCGTGCACTCCACCTGCCGCGCTCCGGCCCGGATGGCCGCGAGGCTGTTGGCCACGGCGAGTCCGAGGTCGTTGTGGCAATGCACGGAAATGACGGTATCGCTCTTCATTTCCAGCTTTTCCATGAGGAAACGGATCATCTCATAGAACTCGTGCGGCTGGGTGTACCCAACGGTATCGGGAACATTGAGGGTCCGCGCCCCGGCTTTGATTGCGGTGTTGAACACTCGCACGAGGAAGTCCCAATCGGACCGGGAAGCGTCCTCTGCCGAGAATTCCACGTTGGACGTGTATTTCGCGGCGTGTTTCACCGCAGCCTCGGCCATTTCCACCACCTGATCCGGCGTTTTGCCAAGCTTGTATTCCATATGAATGGGGCTGGTGGCGAGGAAGGTATGAATGCGGCCCTCGGGCGCGTTTTTCACCGCTTCCCAGCAGCGGTCGATGTCCTTGGTCACCGAGCGGCAGAGGCCTGCCACCTGCAGGTTGGTCACGGATTCGGCAATGGATTTGACCGATTCGAAATCGCCCTGACTGGCAATGGGAAAGCCGGCTTCAATGATGTCCACTCCGAGCGTCTCAAGCTGGCGGGCCATGCGGATTTTCTCGTCAATGTTCATGGTGGCGCCGGGAGACTGTTCGCCATCGCGCAGGGTCGTATCGAAAATCATGATCTTGTCGGACATTTTGCACCTCCGGGTCTGAGCCCGTCGTTTACGGTAAAGTGTTGGTGCGCGCCAACTGCGTGAATGCAGTCACGGCACGCGGAGTCGTAACCGTCACAGTTTACCGTGCCCGTAGTCGCTCCCAGCGGAAACGCGCTCTGATGTGCGGATGCCGAATGACAATGGTTCCGTCTGCTTGCATTGCTGCCTCCGGGCCTTGGGCCCTTGCGGTTGCGGTGTTGCATAAGACGAACGGACGAAGAACGGGACGAAAAGGATGAACTCCCCCGCGTCCGGCTCAGCGTCCGCCCGGGATTCATCTATGGTGAAAAAACGGGTCGGGGCCGAACTACGATAGTTCGTTGGAAGAGGAATCGCCTAGTAGGCGGCTGCTCCTGCGGGACAGGAAGAACAGCGTGTAGACAGGACCGGAAACGAGGTAGCCGAAGAAAATCACGAAACCGAGCAGCTTCGGCTTGGAGGCGATCAGCGCGAACAGCAAAATGGCGGTCACCATGGAGCTGAAGCGGTGAGCCTTGAAGAATCCGAAATCCTTGAAGGAGTAGAAACGTACGGTGCTGACCATCATAATGGACACCACGTACATCATGACCAGAAGGCCCATGGGTACGATCTGGGCGTTCATCCAGTCTGAGAGGTAGGATGAGAAAAGGACCAGCGTGGCGAGAGTGCAGGCGGCCGCCGGAATGGGCAGGCCAACGAAGAACTTCTTGGAAGTCGTCTTGGTCTGCACGTTGAAGCGGGCAAGGCGAAGCGCACCGCAGGCGATGAGCAGGAAAGCCGCCACGAGCCCGAGGCGTCCGAACTCCTGCAAGTGCCAGAGGTAGGCCATGATGGCCGGGGTGACACCGAAGGCCACGAGGTCGGCAAGCGAATCCAACTGCACGCCGAACTCACTGGAGGTGCCGGTGAGCCGGGCAACCTTGCCGTCGAGTCCGTCAAAAACGCAGCTGGCGAGAATGCACAGAGCGCACGCCTCAAACCTGCCCTGCATTGCCAACGTCATTCCGAGAAACCCGATAAACAGGCTCGCAATGGTCAGCAGATTGGGCAGAATGTAGACGCTCTTGTGTCTGGGCAGTTTCTTTTCCCTTGCCATTTCAGTCCTTTGAGTTCTTTACGCGGAGCGTTTTGCGGCCAGGGTGGTTTCCCCGGCAACGACCTTTTCGCCAACGCGTACACTGGGAACATAGCTATCCGGGATGTAAAGGTCAACACGCGACCCGAACTTGATCAAACCAAAGCGGTCGCCACGCTTGAGCTTGTCAGTGGGTTCGGCCCAGCAGACGATGCGTCGCGCCACGAGCCCGGCGATCTGCACCATGGAGAAACGCTGGTTGCCCTTGCCCACGATGGTCATGGCGCACCGCTCGTTGTCGGTGCTCGCCTTGTCCAGCGAGGCATTAAAGAATTTTCCCGGGATATAACGGATGGTCTCCACCTTTCCGGAAACGGGCATGCGGTTCACGTGGACGTTGAAAACGTTCATGAACACACAGATGACCTGACGCTGCTCTCCTGTCATGGGGTCGGTCTCTGTTGCGATCTTGCAGATCTTTCCGTCCGCGGGCGAGACCACGGCGTCGGCGTCCTCGGGCTGCACCCGTTCGGGATCACGGAAGAAATGGCCTATGAAAAGGGTCAGCGCCAGCATGACGATGGCCGCAAATTCCCACTCAAGGACAGCAAAAACGAGCGTCACGAAAGCCGATATGATAATGTACGGCATGCCCTCGCGGACAATGCCCACTGTCGATTCACGCATGTATTTCTCCTAGGTGTTATACTAGGGTTCCAATACTCTGCCAGGTGGTTCGGGTCAAGTCCGTCCGCAACCGCTTTTTACAATGGAGCCGAACCGTTGTATTGCCTTCCGATGACATATCAATTCATTTATCCCGAGACCCGCTGAGATGCTCTGGTTCAGCCTTGCCGTATGGTCGGCATTCGCCACCGCTCTTGAGGCAGCCGTCCTGAAACGGCACTTCAATCATCTCAATTCATGGGAGATGTCCGCCATCCCCTTCGTCTGGGGCTCACCATTCTTCGCCGTGGCCATGTTGCTTGGCGAAGCACCGGAGTTCCAATCCGGCTTCTGGACCACGCTGCTCATGGTCTGCCCGCTGGTGGCCGTTGCATTCCGCTTCCAGTCGCAGGCCATCAGGCGCTCACCCATCTCACTGACTATGCCTTTTCTCACGCTGACCCCGGCCATCGTCATGCTCACGGGATTTCTCGTGCTCGGCGAAAGCATCCCTCTCAAAGGCGCGGCCGGGATCGCGGCGATCGTGGTCGGAGGGTACATCATCAACATTTCCGACCAGACCCGGTCATGGCTTGACCCGTTCAAGGCCTTGGCAACCGAGCCCGGCACCCGATACATGCTGGCCGCGGCCACCATTTACAGCCTGTGCGCGGTGCTCGGTAAAAAACTGCTGCTGCTCTCTTCCCCGCTATACGCGGCGGGATCGTTCTGGATAGGAAGCGCTTGCGCGATCGTGCTGGGCGGCATCCTCGCCGGACGCTTCAGGCCGAGCTCGCTCACCGAGAAACCTGTTCCCGCGCTTGTGGCCGGGCTACTGGGATTCACCGAACTGACCTGCCACATGTTCTCCATCTCCATGACTGCGGCGGCCTACATGGTGGCGGTCAAGCGCCTGAACGGATTGTTCTCCGTGCTCATCGGCTGGCGCTGGCTCAAGGAAGGCAACACCCTCACCCGCCTTGCTGGAGCCGGGCTGATGGGCCTTGGAGCGACGCTGCTGGCTTTTCTCGGATAATTTCGCCCCCTTTTTCACTCCACCCCTGACAAGAAGCTCGATTTTGGCTACGGTGGACCGTAAAAAAGCAAAAAGCACGGGAGAGTCATGAAAGAATATGATGTGATCGTCATCGGTGCCGGACCGGCCGGGGGCGGCGTTGCCGCACCGTTGGCGGAAGCCGGAAAACGAGTGGTGATGTTTGAGCACAACGGCGTTGGCGGCGTCTGCCCGCTGCGCGGCTGCAATCCCAAAAAGGCGCTCATGTCCGCTCCGGAGGCCGTCCACATGGCCCGACACCTTTACGGCAAGGGCGCTGCCGGACATCTTTATGCCGACTGGCCCCAGATGGCGCGCTTCAAGGACGGTTTTACCGATCCGATACCTGAAAAAGCCAAGAGCCATTATGAAAGCCTCGGCATAGAGGTCGTTCAAAGCAACGCGAGCTTCACTGGCCCACAAACGGTTGAGGCCGACGGAGAAACCTACACGGCGCCGCATATCTGCATCTGCACAGGACAGGTTCCCCGCGAACTGGATCTGCCCGGTCAGGGACTGCTGCAAACCAGCGACGACTTTCTGAATCTGCAGGAACTGCCCAGAAACATTGCCTTCATCGGTGGCGGATTTATTTCCATGGAGTTCGCCCATATTGCGGCACGCTGCGGCTCGAACGTCACCATCTTCGTTCGCAGCGAGCGGGCCCTGCGGGAATTCGACGCCGACTTGGTGGATGAGTTGGTGCAGACATCTCGCGAGATGGGCATCGATATTCGCTTCAACAATCCAGTCAATGCCATTGAACAGCGCAAGCAGGCTCTGACCGTGATTACCGACGGCCCCGAACCCGAAGTTGCGGTGGATGCGGTCTTCAACTGCGCCGGTCGCGTCCCTGCCGTGGACGGGCTGCGGCTTGACCTTGCCGAAGTCAGGCACGAGAAAGGCGGCATCGCCGTGGACAAGCAGATGCGCAGCGTCACCAATCCGCGCATCTTCGCCATCGGCGATGTGGCTGACACTCCGTTCGGTCTGACTCCCACAGCCTCACTCGAATCCGCCGTGGCCGCGTCGGTCATTCTCGGGGATGAAACCGCCGAGACCAACCACGACGGCATCCCGGCGACCTGCTTTACCCTGCCCCCGATTTCACGGGTGGGCCTGCTGGAATCCGAGGCGCGGGAACGCGGACTCGATTTCACGGTCAAGGAAACCGACCTCGCCGATGCCTTCTCATGGAAGCGCCTTGGAGAGACCGTGGGCAGGAGCCGCATTCTGCTGGATGAAAAAAACGGGGTCGTTCTGGGCGGTCACGTACTGGGCCACAACTCCGAGGAAATTGCCAACACGCTGGCGCTCATCGTGCGCCATCGCATCCCTCTCGAGAAGGTGCGCGACACCCCGTGGGTCTATCCGACCAACGGGTATCAGCTGAAATACATGATCTAGCCGAGGAGATCCTTGCCGAGTCTGTGGGCTGGCAGGATTTCTCCGTCGAGAAGCAGCCCCTGCGGGGAAAACGAGGCGTTCTCGTACCCCGCGGGCGGCTGAAAATGATTGTCCGGCGTGAGCAGCGCGCTCATGTTTTCCCCGGAGCAGTGGGCCACCACGCCTTCGGGCAGAAAAACCGCCTCGTCCAGCCCCTTGCCCGCCGCTCTGAACAGGGCCCCGTAGCGGGCAAAACAGTTCTCACGCCCAATGCCGCCCTGAAGCAACGCCATGCTCTCGTTGGCGACGAAATGCACCTTCAGTCCGTAGATGGACGCATAAGCCCCGGGCCGGGACGGATCGGCCGGGATGATACTGCCCGCGTCCAGCGAACGCAGCAGGTCGGCAGTCCTTTCCCCCGCCAGCGGATCGACCATGAATCCGCACGGCACCGAACGGGTGAAGCGGTTGCGGTGCGCCTGAACATACGAGGCGAGGACCAGCAGCCCCGAAGCGGCTCCCACATCCACGGCAAGATGAGGACACGTTTCTTCAGGTCCGGCCTTCACGCCGGCTCCAAGCACTTTGCCCGCAATGAAGGCGGCTCTCGGAATGTCCGCAAGGCAGCGCAGAGCGCCGGACCAGTTGCGCATCCGGTTCATGATCTCCGGGTCGTCCCCGGGCTCGTTCATGCTCTGGTGCCGGGAAAAACCCGCAAGCAGCGTTGCGATCTCCCCATACGAAACGCTCTGTTCGTGCGCTCCGTCATGCACATAGGCATGGAAATATTTCAGCACAAGGTTGAGCAGGGTCGCTCCGTCCGGCAGCACCGCAGGGTCGCAGAGCTGCTCCACTTCGCTGATGAGCGGAGTGTCGCGATAAAACGCCGGGCACTCGCCGCAGGCCGGGGCTTCCAGCGCGGTGGTGAAGTTGCGGGCCTGCATTCCTGCTCCCGAGAGCAAGGCCGAGGCCGTTGACCCGTCGAGGGCCTCTTTTATGGATGTCTGGAGTCTGGCTTCATTCATATCGTCTTCCGTGGGGTGGGAATTGATTGCCTGCCTCGAGCCAGTGCATGGACCATACCGGAAGAGGGTGCGCAAGCCGTTTCAATTTGAATGAATGTATCCAGAACGCCTGAAGGACAAAAAAAAGCCGGCCTCAAAATGAGACCGGCTTGAAAATCTGGAGCGGGAAACGAGATTTGAACTCGCGACTTCAACCTTGGCAAGGTTGCACTCTACCACTGAGTTATTCCCGCTCGTCACACAGATGTGTGAAAGATGCTTCCGGAAGCTTTCCGGAACGACCTTCCGGCTTTTGCCTTGGGGTCGGAAATTTTGGAGCGGGAAACGAGATTTGAACTCGCGACTTCAACCTTGGCAAGGTTGCACTCTACCACTGAGTTATTCCCGCTCGAAAATTGGGATATTTGGAGGCGGCATCCGGATTTGAACCGGAGAATGGAGGTTTTGCAGACCTCTGCCTTACCACTTGGCTATGCCGCCTGTATTTCAAAGTGGAGCGGGAAACGAGATTTGAACTCGCGACTTCAACCTTGGCAAGGTTGCACTCTACCACTGAGTTATTCCCGCTCTTTGCGAAAGCGAAGAGAGTTCTATCGGTGGCCCCCTCAGCTGTCAAGGGGAAATCCGAAAAAAATCCGGCTTCGTACTTCCGCAGGGGGGATACAAGGAAATGCTTTACTTCCACTGCCTTTTTGGTTTACGCAGCCCGTCTAGTTGTTTATCATCATGAGTCTCGGTAAAGTTTTCGCACATCACCGAATCCGCAGGAGCCTAATACATGGACGCCAAGGATATTCAGTACTTCCGCGAAATGCTCACGGGAATGCTCGACGACATCCTCAAGAAGAGTGATCAGACGCTTGAGGACATGACCGAAACCGGCGAAGTCTATGCCGATCCGGCAGACCGCGCCACGGCAGAGTCCGACCGGGCCTTCACCCTGAGACTGCGCGACCGCGAACGCAAGCTGATCAAGAAGATCCAGCAGGCGCTTCAGCGTATCGACGACGGCGACTTCGGCCTTTGTCAGGAATGCGGCGATGACATCAGCGTCCCGCGCCTGAAGGCCAGACCCATGACAACGCTCTGCATCGAGTGCAAGAGCAAGCAGGAAGAAGACGAGCACGTGCGCGGCGACTAGCCCCACGCACAGGACGACATGGAAGCAAACTTCTTTCGCCGTCTGGCGGCGGAGCTTGGCCCGGCGCTCGAAGGGTGCAGGGTCGACAAGATTTTCGGCCCGGCTCCCGGTGTCTGGAACCTCCGCATGCATGCCCGCGGACTCCCGAAGAATATGTTGTTCAGGCCCGCCAGATCGGCGGGCCATCTCTTTTTTACGGACAACAAGCCCGCCAACCCTGCCGACGCGCCCGCCCAGGTCATGTGGATGCGCAAACGTCTTCAGGGAAGGCGCCTGCTGACCCACTCCACGGACTGGCCCAACCTCCGGCTGGCTTTTGAGCTGACCCCGTCCCGCCTGTACCCGGAATGGACACACCTCGTTTTCGATATCCACGAAGATCTCAAGCTGGTGCGCGGCCTCGACGAAGGATTTGCCTCGGCCCCGGAATGGCCCGCCTTCGAGGATGTCATGGAAGACAAGGAGATATGGCGCCAGTACCCGCACATATCTCCGCCTCTGCGCCGCCGTTTGCGCTCGCTGCCAGCGAATGAAGCCCACGCGATGTACGCGAAAATAGCACTCGGCGAGGCCGATTCCTGCTATGTCGCCCGCGCACAGGACGGAACGCCCAAGCCGCCCCTGCTCTGGCCGGAAACGCCGGACGCCGAGCGTTTCGACACCGCCTTGGAAGCTTGCGCCGCCTATGGTGAACCCACCCTCTTTCCCCTGTTGCAAAAGGCGGGCGACCCCGGCCTGCAACAGCGCAAGAAATCAGCCAGAAGACGCATCCGCCGCGCACTTGCCAAACTTGAACAGGAAGAGAGCAGGCTTGAAACGTACCGGCGCGACCGCATCAAGGCGGAAGCCCTTCAGGCGGAGCTCTATCGTTTTCAGGATGCCGAGGGACTCGAATCCGTCGAGGTGAATCACCCGGAGCACGGGCAGGTCACCGTCGAACTTAACCCGTTCCTCTCCGTCAGCGAGAACATGCAACGGTATTTCAAGCTGGCCTCCAAAGCTGACCGCGGAATGCCCCATGTCGAACAGCGCCGTCGCATTCTGGAAGAAGACATGGCTCGCGTGGAGAACGAAGGCGTCCCGGCCGACGACAAACCCGATTCCGGCAAGCCTCGGTCTTCCCCCACCCTGCCGAAACGGTACAGGGGACTGGCCGCCCACGTCTTTGTTACGGACGACGGACTGACCGTTGTTCGCGGCAAGAACAGCAAGGCCAACCACGACATCATCAGCAAAGCCGCCAGCACGTTCGACTATTGGTTCCACGTGGCTGACGGCCCCAGCTCCCACGTGATCCTGCGCCGCGACCATCCCGGTCAGGAAGTGCCGGAATCAAGCCTGCGGCAGGCTGCGACCCTCTGTGCCAACAAGAGCTGGCGCAAGGAAGACGCGCAGGCCGACGTGATGTACGCGCTGGTCAAGGACGTGCGTAAGGTCAAGGGCTTCGCGCATGGACAGGTGGTGGTGGACGAGACCATCGGCGTCGTCAGAGCCGAGACCGACCCCGAGCTGGAGCAACGCCTTCGCTGGAAGGGCTGAACGCCACTTCCCGGCCGTTTCAAAATAATTCTTCAATCACCCATCACACCGTGCTAGCCTGTGCGCTGGAATTTCAACCAAGGAGATTACCGAATGCACAAGCTGGTTCTCATCCGACACGGCCAGAGCACCTGGAACCTCGAAAACCGCTTCACCGGCTGGACCGACGTGGACCTGACGGAACAGGGCGTACAGGAAGCGGTAGAGGGCGCGAGGCTGCTTCAGGAAGCAGGCTTCACCTTCGACATCTGCCACACATCTGTCCTGAAGCGGGCCATCAGGACTCTTTGGTTGGTGCTGGACCGCATGGACCTCATGTGGCTGCCGGTACACCGCACGTGGCGACTCAACGAGCGGCATTACGGTGCGCTTCAGGGGCTGAACAAGGCCGAGACCGCCGAGAAGTATGGCGATGATCAGGTTTTCCAGTGGCGACGCAGTTTCGACGTCCCGCCGCCGGAGCTTGATCCTTCCGACGAACGTTTTCCGGGCCGGGAACGCCGCTATGCCGAGCTTGACGACGCCGAACTGCCCCGCAGCGAAAGTCTCAAGCTGACCATCGAACGCACCATGCCTTACTGGTTCGATACCATCTCACCGCAGGTCAGACAGGGCTTGAAGGTCTTGGTGGTCGCTCACGGCAATTCGCTTCGAGGACTCGTCAAATACCTCGACGGCATGAGCGACGAAGACGTGACCAAGCTGAACATCCCCACCGGCGTGCCGCTGGTCTATGAGTTGGACGGCTCCCTCAAGGCGCAAAACCGCTACTATCTGGGCGACCCCGAAGAAGCGGCCAAGAAGGCGCAGGCCGTGGCCAATCAGGCATCGGTTGCCAAGCAGGGCAAGGAAGAGTAATGCATCGCGGGTGACACCCGATACCTTCACCAATGCCCTGCTCGACTGGTTCGAGACCAATCGACGCGACCTGCCATGGCGCAGGACGTACGATCCGTACCATGTCTGGGTTTCCGAGATCATGGCCCAGCAGACCCAGATGGACCGCGTGGTCCCCTATTTCGAACGCTGGGTAAAACGGTTTCCGGACGTCCCCGCACTTTCGCAGGCTCAGGAGGACGAAGTTCTCAAGCTGTGGGAAGGACTCGGATACTATTCAAGAGCCCGCAACCTTCTGCGCGCGGCCCGCGAGATAGCCGAAGTTCATGACGGTCGGTTTCCGGAGGATCCCGTTGCCATCAGGGCGCTTCCCGGCATTGGCGAATACACTGCCGGAGCCATCGCCAGCATCGCCTTTAATCGGCCCGTGCCCTGCATCGACGCCAACGTCATGCGCGTCTTTGCCCGTCTGGAGAACCTCGGTTTCGAGGCAGGCTCCAAGGAATTGCGCGAACAGGCCGAGCAGTGCGTCAGGCGCTTCATGCCCGAAGACAGTCCGCGCGAGTTCAATCAGGCCCTCATGGAACTTGGCGCGCTGGTCTGCTCAAGAAAGGCTGAGTGCGATCTCTGCCCTGTCCAGCCCCGCTGTGCAGCCCACCGGGAAAACATCGTTTTCGAACGCCCTCTCCCCAAGCCCGGAAAAAACGTGATTCGCATCGAAATGGCCACGGGCATCCTCGTTCACGACGGACGAATCCTCATCCAGAAACGCAAACCCGATGACCTCTGGCCCGGGCTTTGGGAATTTCCGGGCGGCTGTCTGGAGGAAGGTGAGACACCGGAACAGGCGCTCAGGCGCGAATACATGGAAGAAACCGAGCTTTCGGTCGAGCCGGGCGAAAAGATCGCCGTGGTCAAGTACGCCTACACCAAGTACCGGGTGACCATGCATTGCTACCTGTGCAAGGCCGTCGGAGAAGTGGCTCCCGTTTTTCATGAGGCGGCCGAAGGACGCTTTGTGCGGCCTCAGGAACTGTCAAACTACGCCTACCCCGCAGGACACCGCAAACTGCTTGAACGGATTCATGACGACCTGCGGCTATCCTCAATTCTGAATATATAGTTTTATCAGACCATTACACAGTGTGGCACACCGGTTGCTTTACATCGTGTGGACAAAGCCGTCCCCGACGGTAATTTGACACATGAGGTGAATTATGGCGATCGGAATGAAAGGCATGATAGATGCGGTGCAGCTGCTGCAAGCCAAGGATACGGGCTCCGGACTTGGAGAGCGTCCCGGCGGCGGCAAGCCCCCTGCACAAGTCAACCAGGCCTTTGAGCAGCAGATGAAAATGGCGCAAAGTCTTCTCTCGGACGGGGATTCCAATCTCGGTTCCGGAGCGGGACAATTCGACACGTCGTTTCTGAACGATGCCATGATGTTTGACGCGCTCGCCACCATTTCGCGCATTATGCAGCAGACGGGAACCGAGGGCCCCACTTCCGTTTCCATTCCGCAGGCGGTGCAGGCGGCTGTTTCATCTCAGCCTGTTGCCAACAACCCCGCACAGGCAACCGGCGGCACCACTTCGTCAACAAAACCTCAGAGCGTAGCGCAGGAAGTGGAAGGCTTTCTGTCCGCCCAGTTTGAATCCGGGAACAAGGGCATTGAAGCCATTGGTTGGGACAGCACCGGCGGCACCTCTTACGGCAAATACCAGATAGCCTCCAAGACCGGCACCATGGATCGGTTCCTGAATTATCTGGACGACAAGGCTCCGGAACTGGCCCAGCGACTACGTTCGGCAGGCCCGGCCGAGACCGGAGGCACTACCGGGGCCATGCCCAAGGAGTGGAAGAGCATCGCCACGGAAATGCCCGAACGTTTCGAGAAGCTACAGCACGGTTTCATCAAGGGTGAGCATTACGATACTGCCAGAAGTATGATCCGCGACAAGACCGGCATTGATCTGGAAACCGCTCCGCCCATCGTCAAGGAGGTGTTGTGGAGCACCTCGGTGCAACACGGCCCCACCGGAGCATCCAACATTTTCAGCAAGGCCATCAATGCGTTCCTCGGACGCACCGAGGGCGGCGAGTTCAGCCGCAAGCTCATTGAACAGGTCTACGATACCCGCAAGGGGCAGTTCGGCTCCAGCACGGAGCGGGTGAGACAGGCGGTAGGCAACCGTCTGGAATCGGAGAAGGAAATTGCCCTGAACATGCTCTCGGGCATGCAGGTCAATCGGACCGCGTAGCGCTGCGGCGCCGGAGGGGAGATCCGGCGGTCCGATAACGAGGGCGGGTGTTGGGGAACACCCGTCCTCTTTTTCGTCATCGGTCAGTAGCGCTTTCTGGATCTACGGTTCATCTCCTCTTCAAGCTGGTCGAAGAGTTGCTGCTTGCGCTTTTCAAATCCGGCGGCGCTCTTTATGGCCGCAAAGGCCAGTGCCAAGGCACTCAAAATAATCACGAATCCCTTGGTCACTTCCCATTGGTTCTCGCGCATGGTGCTCACCAGCCAACTGCCCTGCACGTCCTGAGTGAACCACAGGAACGCCGGCACCCCGACGAAGGCAAGCCCCAGTCCTACCAGTTCGAACCAGATGAAGGATTTGCCGAGCATCAACACGAAGAGCGTGCTGTCGCGCACGATCCGCAAGGTGACGAGCCGACCCGAGAGGGTGTCCACGCGTTGCTCGATTTCCTGCACATATTTTGTGGCGAGCCGGAAATTATCGGCCTGCTTGAGGTGCTGGGTCTTGATCCAGTTGACCTTCTCCACGCAGTAGTTGAAATCCTTGTTGAACTCCACCAGCAGTTTGGGAAAGGGAAACCATGCGGCTTCCTTCTGGATTTCCCGCACACGTTCCGTAAGAAAATCGATGTTGGAGTTGATGCGCTTGAGTTCGAGCTGGACCTGCTTCTCCATCTGCTCGCCGAACCGCTCCATACCCCGACTGAGCATCCTGTAGGCAACGTAGTTATCCACCTCGGCCGTATGCTTGAGCTTGGCGAGTTCGGCTTCGGCAATTTCATAGAATGGATGCGTCTTCTCGAAACGCTTATCCAGCTCCTCGATGTACTCCTTCAACTTGGCCCGTAGCTTCTCGGCTTCTTTCTCGGCCTCGCTCCATTTATCCCAGAGAAAACTCAACAGCTGAACCCGGCCGCGCTCAAGCTCCGGATCAATGAGGATCCGGTTGAAAATGTTCGGGTCCGTATTGATGAGATCGAAGAACAAATCCATGGCCTGCCCGGTGAATCCGAGCTTCACCATGCACACACCCTGTCGATACAGCGGCTCCAGCCACCCCGGACTGAGCACATTCACGCGCTTGTAAAGCGAGGTGGACTCTTTGAAATTCCCGAGGATTTCCTGCAACCGGGCCTGAAGAAAAACAAGGTAGCCCTGCTGCAACGGCGTAAAGGCCAGCCTTTCGGCCTCCTGCCAGTGAAACATGGCCTGCGTGGGGTCCTCCTTTTCCAGATGCAGAAACCCCAGAAGGCTTTGCGGCTGGTAGCTGCGCGTATATTTGACCACCGCCTTCTTCGCTTCGTCCTCGGCTTCGGACTGGTCGCCCTCCTCCAGCGCCTTGAGTCCCGGCCAGATATGATCGCCCTCTTCCGGACCCAGCTGGTGGAACCCTTCAGCCCACTCCTTGGCTTTACTGCGCCAGACCATTTTCACCGTCCGGGGCTGCACCGGGGAGTTGATGTCGAACACGGCCTGCAATATGACGCCGCCCTTGGATGGCTCTTTGGCGGAGAGCATTTCATTGGCTGTTTCAACGAATCTCTCCGAGTCGATGTCGTCGTTGATCTGCCCCACGCCCTCGTTGATGTCGTCCAGACTCATTCGGGCCAGCTGCGCCCATGCCTTGCCGGTCTGCAGGCCGAATTGCTTGCTGGGACATTCAAAGGCGGAATGATTCTTCTGGCCGCAATAGAAGCATTCCGTGCCTTCGGCTTCGGTCAGCGGCACGGGAATACCCACCTCGATGGTCCCGTAATCGGCTTCGCCGCCTTCCTTGCGCAGGCGGATGTTGCACCACGATTCAAGGCTGGTCTGCTTGGTACCCAACCGTGCGTCGTTCACCGCGAACCACGGACTCAGAAGAAAGCCGTCGATGTAGCGCATGTGCGGAAAATCCGGGGTCAACCGATTCCAGTCCACACCGACTTTCTTTGGCAGTTCCTGCGTGAACGGCAGCTCTCCCTGCGGCACAACGGCCATGACCACAGGCCAGTATTTGTGGTCTTCCTGCGTTTTGGCCTCGTGGATGAGGTTGAGCATGTCTGTGCAGAAGCTGCGCAACAGACGGACGTTGTCCAGAGGGAAGAACATGAATCCCTCGTTGACGTCGGAAATATACTTGAGACTCAGCCGCTGCATGAGTTCCTGTATTTCATTGGAGAAATCCCGCCAGCCGACGATACTCTCCTTGTCCCCGCGCTTGCCGAGGGGCTTGATGATGAAATACCAGCGCAGCGTGGACTCGTAATCCAGCCCCTGATCGGCCTGAAGCAGCTTCCACTCCACATTGGAGAGGCCGTCCGGCTTGCCGATGGCCCGCAGGCTCAGCCCGGCAATGTTCTTTATCTCGCTTTCCAGCTTGGGGTGGATCCAGACCTCGAAATCATTAGGGGCCTCCGCGCTCTGGGAAAGAAATTCCTGCGGAAGCGACAGAGAAGTGGTCAGGTCGTACCCAACAAGGAAGGTGACCGGCATGACCTGCGCAAAGACATTGATGGAGTTGACCCGCGCCCATGTCTGCAATCTGGCCAGAGCCCGGAACACCTCGGAGTTCGGGCAATACCACAAGGCCTGCCGTTCCTCTTCGGCCATGAGAAGGCAGCCGTAATCACGCATGGTGTGCGTGATGGCCGTATTCAGCTTGCCGTCCCAGACAAGCCAGACCGCGTATCCCGACGATACCATGCGGGATTGATTGATCTCGGGCAACGCGCCCGCCAAGGACGATAGGTTCAGCATGTTTCTCCCGGGTTCTCTTGATCGGCTGGCTTTACTTCGGTTGGCATCTTTTACCGCAGTTTATGCCCAAGTACACATATGCAAATAAAATTCCAACCTTTTTATGTCCATACCCTTGCCAAGTACCGGCGCTCCTGTCATTCTGCCCCGAAGTTCCTGCTCCCCCAAGTACAGATATGAAAATATTTCAAGTAATCAACGTCCGCTGGTACAACGCCACTGCATGGTACGCCGTGGAACTGTCCAGACTGCTGGCCCAAGCCGGTCACGAAGTTGTTGTTGTCGTTCAGCCGGGAACTCCGGCAGAGCGCAAGGCACTCGAACTGGGGCTGCAGGTCAAGGCGCTGGACCTGAACACCACCAACCCGGTCCGGCTTACTTCCACCATTGCGGAGATCATCTCGCTCCTGCGCCACCATCGCCCGGATGTGGTCAACTGCCACAGGGGCGAAGGCTTTTTCATTTGGGGAGCACTGCGCAAGGCCGGGTTCGGATTCAGGCTGGTTCGCACCCGCGGCGACCAACGCCTGCCCAAGAACGATCCCGTCAACCGCTGGCTGCACGCCGCAGTGGCCGACTCCGTCATCGTCACGAACAAACGCATGGCCACGCACTTTCTGGAACGCATGCGTACGCCGGAAAAACAGCTCTGGCTCATACAGGGTGGCGTGGACAGGGAGCGTTTCGCCCGCGACCCGGAAGGACGCAGCAGCGTCCGACAGGAATTCGGTTTTTCTGCGGATGACACGGTGGTGGGAATGCTTGGCCGCTTTGATCACGTCAAAGGCCAGCGTGATCTCATCAAGGCCATATCCCGCCTGCGCGAAAACGGACGTGAAGACCTCAAGCTCTTCCTCATCGGCGGCGATTCCGCCACATCGACGGATGAAGTTCGTTCGTGGCTGAAGCAGGAAGGACTGGAGTCCCATGCCGCCATCAGCGGCTGGCGCGAAGACATCGCCGCCTGCATTTCCGCGCTTGACCTCGGCGTTTGCGCATCCCTCTGGTCTGAAGCCATCGCGCGCTCGGCACTGGAGATCATGTCCTGCGGCGTTCCGCTCGTGTCCAGTTCCGTGGGAGTCATGCCCGATCTGGTTCAGCCGGACGGCCTGTTTCGCCCCGGCGACGTGCGCGAATTGTCCGTGCTCATCGAAAAGGCCACGCGTGGCGAGCTTCGGGCACATTTGTTGGATGCGCAACAGCGCACCATTTCGCAGCTTTCGGACAGGGAGTTCCTGCGCCGAACGGAAACGGTCTATCAGGATCTGACGGCTCGCTAGCCCCCGAACAGCTCTCTCGCTCCACGGAGCTTTTGCGCCACCGCATCCACGGTCAGGGCATAGCTTTCCGAATGATTGTAACGATACAGGACTTTAAGACGCCGTTCGGTGTCCATGTCCTCTTTCCATCCGTGCTCTTTCAGAAAATTCGCCATGCTGTGCAAGGCATCGGCCCGTTCGAAAAGATTCACACGGCCGTCACCGTCACCGTCTACACCATAATGTCTGGCCGTGCTCGGCATGAACTGGCAGATGCCGATGGCTCCATAGATTGACCCCGGAACCGTCAAGGGATCCTGACGTGCGCCTCTGGCATATTCGATGAGCGCCACGAGTTCCTGATAGGCCCAGTCACCCTTGGTTTTGGTGCGCGCCACGAGCCACTGCTTCATCTCTTCATCCAGCCCGGCCGTATCCACTTTATCCGATATCAGGGAGAAGTCCCCCGCAAGCGCCATGCTGGCCAATACCGGCATCGCCTTGTGCTTTCCCGTATTGGTGCCAAGACGGGTCTCCACCAACAGCAGCGCAACGAGATAATCGCCCTCCACTCCGTAGCGTTGGCGAGCAGAATCAAGCGCTTCACGGTTCTCACGAAGGTAGGCATACGCGCCAGCAATGAGTATGGGATTCAGGTAGCGGTCCATGACCTCGGGCTCGCGAGCAGGCGCAGCACCCCGGGCCGCCTGTTTGATGGAAAGCAGGCTTCGCATTTTGTGGGCCATATGATCGGGATCAAACTCCAGCCCTGACCGGGAAAAGAGGGAAACGACGTAGGCGTAATCAATACCGTCGTCCACGAGTCTTTCGGCCAGAGGCGCCCAGATTCCCGTGGCCGCCATTGATCGGGATTCGGACTCTCCTGCTTCAGCGGTCGCATATGCCGCCGGGCCGACCATTATGAGCAAAGCCGCCAGAAAGGCGGCTTTGCAATAAGCGCTCAAGCGCGATGATACGGATTCACATTCGGTCCAATGGGACAAAGGCCACATCCTCGTCAAAGTCGTCATCCAGCTGCGAGACCACTTCGGGAATCTCGTGCCTGCTTCCGCAGTCCTGGCATTCGTACCAGACCTCGTGACAACTGCGCGCCACCCGCATATCACCCGAACAGTCCGGGCACGGGACAGTGCTGTTGTTACTGACTCTGGTTCTGCGAAAAAATGCCACTGTTATTCGACCTCCAGAGAGGGGTTCTTTTCGCCCATGGCGACGTACAGGTTGGCCACTGCGGTGTTGTAGTCCGCAAGCGCTTCGATGAGTTGGGCCTCACTGCTGGTCACACGGGACTGAGCGTCGAGCACGTCGTTGTTGGTGCCGACCTGCGCCTGATAGCGGGCAAGGGCCATGCGGTAGGATTCCTTGGCGGATTCCACGGACTTTCGGGCAACGCCGATGCGGTCGGAAGCCTCCCTGATACTCAGAAGGGCCTGCTTGACCTCGAACCCGGCATTGAGTCGGATGTCTTCCAATTCGGCCTCAAGCTGAGTCACGACTTCGTCGGTCCGCTTGTAGTCGTAATAATCGGCACCCCACTGCCACACGGTCCACGTGGCACTGACACCAGCGGTCAGTGTCTCGCTGCTCTCGTGAGTGAGATATCCTTCGTCCTGAAGCCCGGGCTCGTCGCTGTTTTTCGTGTAGGTCACAGTGCCGTCCACCGAAGGCATGAAGCTTGAGGAAGCAATGCCCGCATCCTTGGCTGCGATCTCCACTGCCTTTTCGCCGATCTTGAGGTCCGGGCGGAATTCATAAGCGCGGTCAAGGCACTGCCGCAGCGTCAGGTTGAAAGGGTCGTACTGGAGATCCCCAACGTAATTGATGTCGGCTGTCAGCGGCAGGTTCAGCAGGCTGTTGAGCTTGGCGGTCTGCGTCGAGACCGCATTGCGGGCCTTGAGCAAATCCTGTTCGGCCGTAGCGAGTTCCACCTCGGCCTGCAGCACGTCCACGCGCGGCTTGAGCCCCACGTCGTAAAACGCGGTGTTCACCTTGAGCTGGGAACGCAGCCGCTCCACTGAGTCTTCGGCGCTCTTGACGTCCATGCGGGCTTTGAGCAGCGCGAGAAAGTTGGTCTGCACATCCTGAATGACCACCAGCTCGACGTTGTTGAGGTTGGCTTCCTGACGTTTCTTGGTCAGCTTCTGCTTCTGGTAGTTGTTCAGCAGGGAGAAGCCCTTGAAGATGGGCTGGGTCACCACGATGCTACCGGTATAGGAAGACTTGCCGTGTTCGGCCGTGAGACCGTCCTTGATACCGCCGCTCTGCTCGCGATTGTACGTCTTGTAGTCGTATCCTGCGGTCACGGAAGGCAGGAAATCACCACGGGCTGACTTGGTGCCGTAATCCGCACCCTGTATCTGCGACTTGGCGGCCAGAATGGTCGGGTTCGCCTCAAGGGCTCGCTGTACGCAGCGCTCAAGGGTGTATGCCCCATTCACGGCAGGGTTGGCCTTGGCCGATGTTTGAGCCTGAACCGTGACAGCCGAAAGCAGCATGAAAAGGCAAAGGGAAAAAACTGTGAAACGTTTGGTCATGGGTGGGCAGCCTCGTGGTCTATATGTCTTTTACGCGTTGTTCGTTCTAAGCAACTCGCCCTACCTATCAAGTTGCGGCTGCAACCGCAAGGGATAAAGGCCTGATCAGCAACGCAGTACGGCACAATCCGAAGGGTCGCCATGGAGCTTTTCCAACGTATGCGCAAGCGTCGGCAACAGTGGTTCAAGACACTCCCGGACAGCCTTCGGACTACCGGGCATGTTCACCACCAGCGCTCCGCCCAGCGTTCCTGCCACGGCTCGCGAAACCGCTCCATGAGGCGTTTTTGCCAAACTCGCCGCCGTCATGGCTCGCTCGTACCCCGGTAGACGCTTCTCGATCACGGCCAAGGTCGCCTCAGGCGTGATATCGCGGGGAGCGACACCGGTACCACCGGTGGTCATGATCATATCAAACCCCTGTCCCAATGCAAGGTCCGTGATCAGATGACGAAGCTGTCTTTCCTCATCCGGCAGAATAAACCCCTGCGCATGGCTGATCGACATTTTTTCCGCAACCATTTCGGCAATGAGCGGCCCTGACTCGTCACGCCTTTTACCTTGGCAGCCCTTGTCGCTCAGGGTGATCCACGCCAGCGAAAAGCCTTCGGAAACGATGTTCGCCGAAACGGCCTCACCTGCGGAAGCGTCCATGAGACATTCAAGCTGTACCATGCGCTTCGATGCGACCGCGCTTCCGGAGCCGCTCCAGAACGTGCCGAGCACGCGGAAAAACGGCTTGCCGTCCACATCAAGCCGCTCCCCTGCACGAAGCAGGGGAAGCGCGCCGGCCACGTCCAAAGGCAGGCCTACTTCGTCGCGATGTCCGGCAAGGCGGCGTTCCCCCGTTTTCAGGTCGCGCCGCAGTTCCAGCGTGATGTTCCTCTCCATAACGATCCTCCTAGGTCAGCAGAGCGCCGGCCACACCAGCCACGAAGACGCCGCCGAAGGTTCCGGCACCGCCAATGGAAACCAGCGGCGAGGCCAACTCGCGTCGCTTTGACGGAATAAGAAGCGGGATGACGTTGGCCCCCAGAAGCGTCCCAAGCGAGCCGCCGACATACGCAGCCAACGGGGAAACCGGTGCGGGCACCAGAATCATGGTGGTCGCCAGCGTCACCACCAGCGGCGCGAGGATCGGCAACCGGAAGCCTGTGAAGACGTCCGGCTTGGTCAGCGCGTAACATACGGCCGCCACAGCGGCGGTGGTAAGCCCGAGCCAGATGAAGGTTTCCGGCAATGCAGGCATATCCGGCACGTCGATCAGCCGCGAACGAAGCAGAAAACCGATGCTCAGAATCACCGGGAAGACACAGCCGCCGAGGTTGACGGCGAACACCTGCTTTTTCAGCTCGTTGACAGGCTCTTCATACTCGATCTGGCGGGCCATGCCATCGAAACGGAAACGCATCGCACCGCTTCCCTGTACCATCACGAGCTTTTCGCTGGTATAGACGGGGATGTTGACCGCCCGACCCACCAGAATGGCGAGCAGCAACAGGAAGCCCTGCCCCGTGGTCATTCCCAGACGTCCGAAGGCTTCGGTGACGAATCCCACCGGAAGCACGACGAGCAGAAAGAACATGAGCACGAGAAACAAAACGGCGGCAATCAGGCCGCCAGTGAAATGGAAATATGGATAATTCATCGTCACCTCGTTTTAGTGTGGCCGGAGGCGGCTTGCCAACTGCACGGCGAGGCCGCTATAGTCCCTCCGGCTCGTGCTGCAAGCGATATCGCAATCAGACGAGCAAGTAAACCAAGCCCGGAGGCGCAATGAAAGGTATTATCCTGGCCGGAGGCTCCGGCACCCGGCTGCATCCCCTTACGCTCGCCGTCAGCAAACAACTGCTGCCGGTTTACGATAAACCCATGATCTACTATCCCCTCTCGACGCTCATGCTTGCGGGGATCAAAGACATTCTTATCATATCCACCCCGCAGGACCTGCCGAGATTCCAGTCCCTTCTCGGCGACGGCTCCCGCGTGGGCATCAACCTGTCCTACAAGATCCAGCCCAGCCCGGACGGACTGGCGCAGGCGTTCATTCTCGGCGAAGACTTCATCGGCAACGACCGGTGCAGCCTGATCCTCGGCGACAACATCTACTACGGCGACGGCCTCACGCGTCTGCTTCAGGAGAGCGCCTCCCTGAAAAAAGGCGGCGTGGTCTTCTCGTATCGCGTCAAGGACCCCAGACGGTACGGCGTGGTGGAATTCGACAAGAACAATACCGCGGTGAGCATTGAAGAAAAACCCGAGCACCCTCGCTCCAGCCACGCGGTCACCGGCCTGTACTTTTACGACAACGATGTCGTGGACATCGCCAAAAATCTCAAACCCTCGGCGCGTGGCGAGTTGGAAATCACCGACCTCAACAACGTCTACCTCAAGCGCGGCGAGTTGCAGGTTACCCCGCTGGGGCGTGGCTTCGCATGGCTCGACATGGGCACGCACGCTTCCCTGCACGAGGCATCCAGCTTCGTGAAAGCGGTGCAGGACAGACAGGGGCACATCATTTCCAGCATTGAGGAAATCGCCTATCGAATGGGCTACATCGACGCCGAACGGCTCGAAAAACTCGGTCAGGAGCTGTCCAAGACCGGCTACGGCCAATATCTTCTGGACCAGCTCAAGGATTGAGCATCCCCCCAAAAGACAAAGGCGCGGTTCATGTGAACCGCGCCTTTTTTCCGGAGCCCCCCGGAAAACTGAAAACTAGTGGTGATCTTCGTGCATGGCTTCGCGGACACGAACACAGCCGATGACCACGATCCAGGCCAGATAGATGAAAATCAGGGACACACCGGTGAAACCGGCAGCCGTGCTGTTAGCCATACCGTGGAACAGTTCGCCAATCATCCTCTATTCCTCCTAAAAAAACACTACCCTTATTCGTGAAAAACTGAACATTCTTCCCATGGTTATCGACTAAAAGTCAAGGGGGTTTGCAGTTCTATCCGGGGCGTTCGTCCGGATTGCAATATGCGGCTTTGCAAAAATGCATTTTTCAGCTAAGAAAGGACGTACATTCCAAAGGGGGGTTCGGGATGAGTATCATGAGTTTTTTCAGAAAGTTGAATGGAAAAGACTCGGAACGCAGGAGCCGGAACGGGGAGAAAGAGAAGGCCGAAAAAACGGTGCTTGACGTGGACGCGGCAGCAAAGACGTCCGCACCGCCGAACAAGGCCGGACGCGGCAAGGACTCCTCCAACGCCAAGGCGCGTTCTGTTGACATCAAAGCGGACAAGGAAGCTTCATCCGGCGGACTGCTCGGCCTCAAACTCGTGAAAGGCCGAAAAAAGTCCAAGGTAGAAGCCGCTCCCATCGACGAAGAAGCGCTCGGGTTCAGCTTCAAGGCTCCCAAGGCCAAAGACGAACGCCGAAACGCCGTGAGAGTCTCCGTGGAGGGTCTCGCGCTCCGGGTGGATCGCGTCGGCGTCCTGCCCTGCATCAACATCAGTGCCACAGGCGCTGGATTTCGCTTTTCCAAAGCCCGTTTCAAACACGGTGTAAAGCTGACGCTTGCGCTTGAATTTCAGGAAAAAACCGTGGCCGAGGGAATCGCGGCCAAGGTCGTCCGCCATGACGGCGACGCGGTTGGAGTAGAGTTCCTTGAGCTTGACCGCAGGCAGGAAGACGCAGTCTCGAAACTGGTACTCGTGGGCCAAAAACAGCAGGCCGCACGTCGTCAAGGCTCCTAAAGAGCCTCGCGAACCCTTTTCGCCACCAGCTCCAGATTGTTCGGCTCACCCGGCTGATGGCTGGACGGATACAGTAGCGCGCTCATGAAAAACGGGCTGTTGATCTCCAGCGAAGTTTCAGCAGAAGAGGAATACTGCTCCACCCTGTCGAGCACGAACGCGCCCAGATCGCCGCCCACCGCCTCTGCCGCGTCACGGACCTTCTCCGGCAGGGACACAAGCACCTCGGCCTTTTCGATCATCCAGGATTCAAATCCGGCCTGATTGCCGTTTTCGTCAATTTCCCGAACCGCTTCCGCTTCGCATTTGGCAATTTCGTCAACGGCTTCGTCCAGTATGCCGGACAGGCGTTTCAGAGCTTCATTCATTGGGTTACCTCCGGCGGGGAACCTACACGCTCGGAAGCGGTCGGGCAAGAGGATCAGATGGCGCCGCACATTCGTCTGTAGCTGTCGCATTCCTGACGACTCACGAACGGACAGGCTTCCGTGAGGAACCAGCGCCGTCTGGGGCACCAGAAGCGCTTGCCGTAAGGTTCGTTGCAGCCGTCGGGCGTAAGCTTTTTGCGTTTCACACCGCCGAATTCCACACCATTGTCCGAAACATTGAAACGCCAGACGTTCATGTCGGCCTCCTTTTGCCACCCTTCTACCGCATTACTTTCCTCCGATTCTTTCCATTTCGGCTTTGCCGATGCCCGTTTTCATACAACTTGCGTGCCGGAAAAGTCCTCCTGACGGTGAATCCGAGCATCAAATCACTTTACATCGCCGGGGAATGATTCTACCCAATTGACGGTCCGAACCACAGGTCAAATATGAGAGGTTTCAAACCGTGAGCATACTTTCAGCGAGCCTTGGGCTCACCCGCTATCGCATCATCGAGGAAGTGCCGGATTCCATCCTTCAGGAAGTCCCGGAAAAGCTTTCCCAGAGCAGCTTCATAGACATCGACGACACCGCCGAGGAACGCAGCTTCGGCTGGACCAACATCGATGACTTCCTTGACGTGAACTGGGTGCAATCTCCGCCCGAAAAAGCCGAGTTCTTTGCATTTTCCATGCGTCTGGAGACCCGCAGGGTGCAGCCCGCCGTTCTCAAAAAGCATTACCAGATCGCCCTGAACGCGGAACTGGCCCGTAACAAGGAGCAGGGAAAAAATTTCGTCTCCCGCGACCGCAAGCGCGAACTCAAGGAGCAGGTCACCCTGCGCCTTCGCGCCCGCAGCCTGCCCGTTCCGGCTGTTTTCGACGTGGTCTGGACGCCGTCCGTGAACCGCGTGTACCTGGACACCACCAACGCCAAGGCGCGGGCGCTGTTCGAGGACCTGTTCACCGCGACCTTCGACCTGCATCTGGAACAGATGGGCCCCTTCTTCATGGCCATGGAAGAGCTGGGTGAGGATTCGGTGGAGAAACTGGAAAACCTCGACCCGACCATTTTCGTATAGGAGGCAGTCATGGATCTTACCGCAGTTGAACGAGAGAACACCGTTCTCGGACAGGACTTCCTGACCTGGCTCTGGTACCGCATCGCCTCTGGATCGCACATGTTCCAGCTTGAGGACGGGAAATACTACTCCGTGAACATGGAGCAACGCATCTCGGTGCAGGGCGGCAACGGCGAAGGCGTGGAGACCGCCACGGTCAACAGTCCCCGAGGCGAACTCACCGAGGCCATGACCGGTCTCAAAACCGGCAAAAAAGTCTGCCGCGCGCAGCTTCGCTTCCAGTCCGACGAAGACGAGTGGACCCTTACCGTCAAGGCCGAGGACTTCCTCTTTTCCGGCCTCAAGACGCCCAAAATCGCTACGCGCGACGAGGAAGGCGATGACCCGGACGCAAAGTTTCTGGAAAAGGTCTATCTTCTTGAAAAGGCCATGACCATGTTCGACACCATCTTCAAGGAATTCCTCAAGGTGCGTCTGAGCAGCGACTGGAAAGAGGAAGCCGCCAAGGTGGGAAGCTGGATCGGAGCCATCTGATGAAGACACTTGCCGTTTTCGGCGACTCCCTCACGGAAGGATACGGACTCAAGCCCTCGGAAGCCCTGCCCGCAGCACTGGAAAGAAGGCTGCGGGCTGAAGGCATCGAGGTAAAGGCTCTGAACTTCGGAATCTCGGGCGAAACCAGCGAGGACGGCCTGCACCGCATGAACGAGGTTCTCAAGGCAAAGCCGGACGCCGTGATCGTGGCTTTCGGCGCCAACGACTTCTATGTCGGCGACGAGCCCGACTTCGTCCGCGAGAACATCGAGACGCTCTGCAACGCGTTCATTAGAAAGGGCATCCCGGTCCTGCTGGGCGGGATCAAGGCCATCCCGGATGTGGGAGCCGAATACAAGGCCGAGTTCGACAAGGTCTTCCCGGAACTGGCCGAAAAGCTCGGCATTCCCCTGTTTCCCAACGTCCTAGCGCCCTACTTCGGCAATCCCATGCTGACGCTCATGGACGGCCTGCATCCCAACGAGCAGGGCGTGGAACGCATGGCCGAGGCCATGCTGCCACACGTCAGAACACTGCTGAAAAAAGCATAGCGAAAACAACGCCCCGCTCAGGCGGGGCAATTCCTTCCCGTCCCGGTCCGGAAAACCGTTCGACATTTTCATCCGTACAGTGCTACGAACTTGCGTGACGAAATCCAGCACTGGAGCAAACTTATGCGATACGAACTCAAACTGATGGACACTCAGGCGGGGGTCGGCTGCTTCGCTGCCATGCCCAAGCAGAACCTCAGCTTTTCCGCCATGGTGGATCACCTCAGGCAAGCCCCGTACGACACCTACATGCACGAGCACCTGCTCGACGGCCTTGGCAGGCATCGACCCAAAAAGGTCGAGAAGCTCATCAGCAGCGTCATGAAGGACAACGGCTCGTCCGACCCGGTCCTCACCGCTCTGCTGTATGAAGCCTGTCTGGTACACGGTCGTCTGGAAAAATATCTGCCCATGTTCGACGGTGTGGACGTCAACTCCCTGAACGACCACCTGCCGACCATCCGCATCCGCTCCCATCAGCTTGAGGATCAGCCGCTGCATCGCCAATGGGCTCCGCTTTTCGCCAACAACTTCTCTTTTCACGAGCCGCTCCCCGCACCGGAAGAAGCCGGACTTGCCGCTCCGGTCAATGAGGACGCCCTTCCATCCGGAGAGGCGTATACTGCAAAGCAGGCCCGTCACGAGCTTGAAGCCTCCCTGCCGGAGCCCAAGGAGCGCAAAGCCCTTGAGGAGACCAGCGCCTACGCCCTTTCTGTGCTGGAAAAGGCCGATGCGTTCATCGGCCCCGCCATGGCGCACAAAGCCAGCCTTTCGCCTGTGAACCGCCTGCGCCACTGGATGGTGGATGTCCGGTGCTCCAACGGCCGCCATTCGGATTCCCTTTCCGGTATGCAGACCTGTTACGGACGCGGACTCGCCGAAGCCAACGCCGAAGCGTCGTATTCCATGGAGCTTGCCGAGCGATTTTCTTCCTATGCGAGCTTCGGCGGCAATGCCATCCGCGGCTATGTGAACAACTATCCCCTGAGTCTGGCGGCATTCAACGAGCTGGAACAGGAGGCCATCGATCTGAACAAGGTCCGCCTGGAGGTTCCCTACGCGGGCCAGCGCATTAACTGGTTCGAAGGCCATCGCCCCGACGGAGCTGGCGGTACCAGCCCGATCATGATTCCGGCGCAGTTCGTGTTCCTGTTCTGCAATCTGGACGAGCAGCATCTTTTCTCGGCACTGAGCTCCACCGGACTGGCATCGGGCAACACGCTGGCCGAAGCCAAGGTTTCGGCGCTACTTGAGGTCATCGAACGCGACGCCGACGCGACCATTCCCTTCGATATGTCGCGCGCCTTCCGCATCGAATCCGATGACCCTCAGGTGAATTTTCTGCTGGAGCAGTATGAGGAAATGGGAATCCACGTCTGGTTCCTCGACATGACTCCGGAATTCGGGGTTCCCTGCTATAAATCAGTGGTTCTTGGTGCCCGCGGCGGTCTGGACAAGGGGTCAGGATCGGACCTGAACGGGCGCTCGGCGCTGCTCTCGGCCATGACGGAAACGCCCTACCCGTTCCCCGGGCCCAAGAGCGCCCCGGCTCCGGAAGGATTGCCGGTTCGCAAGCTCGAAGATCTGCCCGACCACTCCACGGGCAGCGCAGACGGCGACCTTATGGTGCTGGAAAAAACACTCATGGAAAACGGCTTTGTCCCCGCCTATGCAGACATGACCCGCAAGGACCTGCGCATCCCGGTCACCCGGGCCATCGTGCCGGGGCTTGAGATCAATTCGGACTTCGACCGCTATACGCGCATTTCCCCGCGACTCTGGGCCAACTATCTGCGAATGTTCGCCCGATAAGCAGTTGACGCGCCAAACCATTGAAGGCTAAATAAATCGCCCCCATGCCCGGATGGCGGAACTGGTAGACGCAAGGGACTTAAAATCCCTCGGTAGCAATACTGTGCGGGTTCGACTCCCGCTCCGGGTACCATAAAAATTCAATCAAAATCGGCTAGTTGCAAGACAACTAGCCGATTTTGCATTTTCATCTCTCCCCTCTCCAAAAAAGCGCCTGGGACAAAAAAGTGTCCCATAATTGCCCCAAGCGACACTTTGTGTCCCATTGTGGGATTTTCTGAATGTCCCACTATTGCCCCGAGCGGCAAATTTATTTCATACCAAAAAACTCAGATGTTTGTTTTGAGTATACTGAAAACAAATGAAGAAAATCAGTAGGTTATAGTTGACAGACTCGCCGAATGTGATAAAGTGACACAAAAAAACAAAGGAGGACCGCATGCGCAACATCACGACGCAAATTGTCGACAACTACCCAGTTTTGCTGGATTTCCAGCAAATCAGCGAAATCACCGGAATCAAGGTCAAAACGCTAAGAGTCTGGAAAAACAGGGGAAAACTCCCGTTTTCGGCAAAAAAGGTCGGCAGAACCTGGCGCGTTCACGTAAACCAAGTTGTTGAATTTATTGACAATTTTGACGATGAAAAATCGAAAAGGAGGCCCGGACGACCAAGAAAAGAGGAGCAATTCCAGACAGTTGGAGGCTAGCAATGAATAGCAAAGAAAAAGGAAGGACGACCCCTGCCGGCAAGCTCAAGGTCGACCTCCCCACTTCGTCCCCCGCACAGCATGCAGGAGCAATTTAATGAATAGCAGGCAAAAAAAAGGCAATCAAGTTTTTCTCTCGTCCGAGCAAGCAAAGAAGGTCGGTACGACCCGCTTCCAGCGAATCGTCGCCCAGCTCGGACTACCCCCGTCCGCCGTCCCCCTCGCGAACTCGATACATGCTTTTTATTGCATAAAATCAGCGTGTTACGCATCCATAAACACGCTCGCCAGGGACATCGGGCGGTCGAAACGGACCGTCCAGAGGAACTTAAAAAAGCTTCAAGATGCTGGAATTATTGAGATAAAAGAGCGCATCGGCAAAACGAAAATGATTTTTATCAAGTTTTTCGATGCGTTGCGCGAATTTCTTGGCATAAGTCACCCTGCCCCACCGTCGCATGCGAAGCCCAAGCCAATGCCATCAGCCAAAGAAGAAAAGACAACCTTCTCACTAAGTGGCCGAAAATTCTCCAAAAAAGAGATCGAAGACTACATCATGAACAAGGTCAACAGAACTGCTAAACACCCGGAAAAACTGCAGAACTACCTTTGGAACCAGGCTCGCGCCGGCAAGCTCGACATGTCGGATTATCAGCAATTTCAGTCAGATAGAGAGCATGTTTTCCGGAGCGATGAATCAAAAAAGCATTTTGAACAGCTTAAAAAGATCATTCGCCGCGATCCGCGCGGGCCTCGAGAACTAGAAAAAATAGCTGAACATGCTGTTTTAAATAGGAAAAAAGGCCCATTCGGTGGCAACGCTCAAATCGAATTGTCTGCAATTTTGAGCAGTTATGGACACGGAGGCACGACATGCTGAGTATTCATGAATGGCTAAAAAAAGCACAACATGCCGGAATCACGGACATTCCCTTCCTTTTGGACTCCGCTCCATCAGAGCTACAAGCATGCCGTGGGGCATGGGAAAATGAAAACTTTTCCCCATTAATTCAGGCAATTGCGGCAATTTCTTTCTTGGAGGGAGCCACTGCCCCCCTGCCTGAATCTCACCACTGGGAGGGAAAATGAATAATATAAAGGACTTATGGGCACGCAGCACGCGCACTCCTCGCCAGGCCCGCGCGTGGCTCAAAAGGCACCCGTACTTCCCATCCATTCCGTGGTCCATTGGACTGTTTTTACTGTCTTTTTCGGTAAAGGATAGCCCTTTTTGGGGCCCCTTCGCCTGGCTCGGCATGGCGCTTGCCGTCCTTATTGGCTCGCTTGCTATCAATGCTATAATTACCATTATATCAGGGAGATAAGCATGCCAACTTTCAATGTACCCACCTCGGCAATTCCGGCTGCCGGTGACGAGTCCGCCAAATTGATGGAACGACTTTTCGGCCAGGGCTGGTATGACCTTCAGGCCGGGACCGGAGAGCTCGCGCCTCTGCTGTACCACATGCTCGGCACCATCAACATGGTGTGCCTGACTTTCATCGGTTCGTACATGATATACATTACCGTTGTCGAATGTATGGGCACTGCATCAGAAGGCAAAGTCGGCGGCAAGCACGACATGCAGTGGACGCCCCTGCGCATGGGGTATTCGATTTTCATGGCCGCGCCAGTTACCAAGGTTGGTGCCTCGATTGGCCAAGTCGTTCTTTTGGCAGCGGTTGGTGTCTCAATCAATGTGGCCAATGCAATCTGGACCGAGGCTGTTGATTTTTTCAGCGAGACGGGGATGACCACCATTATAGCGGATGTCCCGCCCACCTTGCGGGACGAGATCGACACAGCCTCAGAGGTCATGTACATGGCCGCAACGCTGCAGGCGTACGGGGACCGTGTGTATAGATCCAACTCCATAGACTTGGTGTACAAGTTCATCCCAGACAATGCAGGGCGCCCCGTGCCCGGGTCGGAGCAAAAGGAAGGCACCGGTGAAAAGGGTGTGCACGTCTTGACATACACTGTGCCCCCCGGTGCCTCTTTGCCTGCCTCGGAATTCGGATCCATCTCCCTGCGCGGCACCAGAAATGATCCTGTGCAAAAGGCCCGGATCAAGGGCCTGCAGGATGCCTACTCTCGCATCAAGGTCGCTGGCATGAAGACTGCCGACAAGGTCACGCCGAAGCTCGGCTTCATGAAAGAAGCCCGACTGGCATACCAGGCTGCCGTGGCCCCTGAATTGATGAAGCTCGGCGAAACGTATTCAGAAGCAAACGTCATGAAGGAACTCAAGACGTTCGGCGAAGAGGCCAAGCAACTCGGCTGGATCATGGCCGGCACCTATACCATGAAGATGGCCAGAATGCAGGAAGCCGTCAACGAAGCAATGTTCCAAACCCCCATCGTCGTTGCCCCCGACTATTCAAGTATCGTGGACAGCTTTGCTGACCCGTATCAGGTGGGCATCAAGGATGTTGTCGAGATGGGCGACCGGGCCTTGAAAAAGGAACGGCTCGGCAACCTCGATGATCCGCAAAAGTTCGATGACTCTACCACCGCATCCGGCATGATGGGCAAAGCCTGGGACATCCTGCGCGGCAAGGTGCTGTTTGATGGGCTGACAAACAAGCTGTCCAAAAACGATCCATTCCTTGTCCTGAGCAACTTCGGGGACAACTTGATAAGCACGGCCTCGGCCATTTATGGAATGGGCCTTGCCGCCAATATGGCAAGTGGCGCAGCAAGCGGTGCCGCGAGCTCCTTCTGGGGCAAGATTGTCGGTGCCGAGACGGCAACAGGCGCTATCGGGCGCGGTCTGCAGTACACCAGCCCCCTGTTGATGCTCAGCTCCGTTGGTCTGTTTATAGTCGGCGCGTTCTTCGCGTACGGCCTGCCGGCCCTGCCCTTCTTCTACTGGACGTTTGCTATCGCAGGCTGGGTGCTGCTTGTCGTTGAAGGGCTCGTAGCCCACCCGTTCTGGATGGTAGGCCACACTATCTCGAAGCAACACGGCTTTGCCGGGGAAAAAGGCGCTCAGGGCTATATGTTGGTCCTTGAAATTCTCATCCGGCCACCGCTCATTGTCTTTGGACTGGCTTTTTCCTACGCGGCCATCAATGGTGTAGGCAAGACGCTCGGGGTGCTCATCAAAAGCTTTGCGGACTCGTCCTTCGTGGGCATGTTCGGCCTTGGCGGATCGGCCGGTGTCGGGCTCGTCACGAACCTTGTGTTGTGCTTCATCGCCTGCCTGATCTTCTGGAAGGTCACGCATATGTACTTCACCCGAGGCGTGGCGCACCTGCCCCGTAACGTGACGAAATGGGTTGGTGGCCAAGGCAGCATGACGCAGGCCGAGAAGGAAGCTGAACACGCTTCCAAGACCTTCATTGCCGGCATGCAGCATGCGAACCCCGGCAAGATGCGAGGACGTCCGTCCGGAGTCGGCGGAGGCTCAAAGCCGGGCGGCGGATCCGGTGGTGGTTCCGGAAGCGGTGTCGAAAAAAGCAAACTGCAGGATACGAATCAAGGGGAGACTCAGGCCCCATCAAGTGACAAGGAACTCTAAAAAAAGGACCTCCCGATTCGGGAGGTCCTTTTTTTAGAAGCTGTTTTGAGTTGCGGATTTTGCCTTTTGGTACTTCGGCTCGCGCCTCGCGTTGAACTCGTCGCGATCGATAACCCCTTCCGCCACATAATCTCTTAGGGTTTCAATTAGGGATTGTTCTCGAGCTGCGAACTCATTGTTGTATTCTCGAAGCTCAAGAAACCGATCCCTGAGGGTACTGAGTTGGCCCTGCAACTCATTGATCATCTCCTGCTGCTCGGCGATGATATTTTCCATCTGGGCAGCCTCAATATCGCGGCTCCAGTTCATCATGCTGTTCTGGGCGCTCTGCTGTAAATAATCTCCAAATCCGTCTGACATATTGTCCCTCTCGGTCTTAGAAGTTATCCTATATTACGTTCTTAAGATGCTGAAATCAACAACATCGCTTGAAAAACATGGATACACAATCACATACTTAAATAATTAAGCAATTATTGTCAGTTTTTTAGATAAGCTTTTATGGCCTCCTCAACGATCCGGCTGGCGCTGATCTTCTCACCTTTCAACTTGCGGGTAAGCACGTGCTTCCTGAGCTCATCGGTCACTTTTTCAGCAAGCGTGTAGGTCTGGTTCTTGAGCGGTCCGCGCTCGGCGCGTTTCGCCGCACGGTGCTGTTCCTTGATGTTGCGCGGCCTGCTCTGCGAAGGCTGAGCCACTTCACCATCAACGTCGTCAAAGTCGAGATTCAGATCAGAAAAATTTTTGCCACTCATCTTTATACCTCTATTTTGCGCATGAATTCTTTCACCAAGGCGCTCATCTCCAACTCCGCTTTTTCGTCCTGTCCGTAGTCCCATATGTTCTGTGATTTGATCGGCGACTCTTCATACGCGGTGCGCTTGTGAATCACAGCGTCAAACACGTATTCCGGATATCTCTCCCTCAACTGTCTGACGGTCTGCCTGTGCAACTTTGTGCCACTCACCATATTCATAACAAAGCCGAGAATCCTTGCTCGGCTAGCGCCAGTGGCGCGCATCTTTTTGACTTCCTGAAAAAGCTTGCGAAGCCCATCAACTGAATACCTGCTTGGCTGCAGTGGAATCAGCAGGCTATCTGCCGCCATTATGCCGGCCATGGTCAAATTCGTAATCTGCGGATTGCAATCTATAATAATGAAATCGACTATCTCTTTGCTTCGGATTTTGGCCACAACTTCCGCAAAATTCGAGGCACTTTCCTCTCCATATTGGACAGCCTCAAGCTCATCATTTCCCGACACCAGATACAGACCATCGGCTACGGCCTGCAGCTTTCGAACGCTACCGGTGTACAGCTCGGTGGTTAACGTTTGGGGGGTTGTGTCCGTATAGTGCTGTAAATTCTGAGGGGGCTTGATTGAAAAGGCCACCGCTCTCCGCTACGTCGTTTGGTGCCCACCAAAACGTAGTAGGAGGAGAAACGATGGCCGACTTTGAGG
>Ga0182238_1000015_pt1 | contig 93684 bp, 99 predicted proteins | sample hydfrates6_PW_90_FD_132439 | JGI IMG/M metagenome (GOLD analysis project Ga0182238, IMG submission 132439) | Subsurface microbial communities from deep shales in Texas, USA - hydraulic fracturing test 6_PW_90 | ecosystem: Environmental > Aquatic > Deep subsurface > Shale gas/oil reservoir >... | reverse complement strand
GTTCTTAAAATATTATTATACTATCCGGGGTATAAAAAAATATGATTATCCAGGTGTGAGGGGTAAAGGAAGAAAGAGGACTATTAAATATATTGAAAGTAATCTTGATAGAATAGTGGATGGTGAAGATGAAAAGATACACCCATATATAAAGATATTCGATTTTGATTTATTTATTGAAAACTTAGATGAAGAAGAATACCAGACACTTTTAGATATTGTAAATAAGTCTAAATTCTAATAGGTTGGTTAAATTTAAAGAGGGGTGTACCCTCTTTTTTTGTGAATTAAGCAGTATTCAACAACTATATTAGATATCGATTACTTTTATTTAAGGAGGAAAAATAGATGATTGTAGAACAGCAAATAGGTGAGATTCTCGGTACCATTTTATCTTCTAAGGTTTCTCTATCTATCAAAAAAACATTATTTAATACCATATCAAAAAACACTAGCATCACACGTTCTGCTCAGGGTAGTTCTATTGTGTTTCCTGTTATCGCCACAGATGACATCACAAAAGATGTTACTATGGAATTAGCGAAATCAGCAGAAGTTAAAATTGCATATGATATTAAAAGAATTTTAGAAAGAGATATTGCATCTGGACCAGATAAGGTAAACTATCAATCCGTAGTAGAAATGCTTCCTTTTGATAACTCTGGTGCTGTTGATTTGGCAACACTTAATGGTTTAAAAAATAGTGAATTAGATGCTAAGATCACATTAGAGAGAGAGGCTATTGATTACGTAGCTTCCAGAATTAAAGACGTCAATGTTGAAGTTTATTCAGAAGCTAAATCTTATCTTATTAAAGAAAGAGGTTCTGAACCAACCAATATTGAAATAGAAGTTAAATATGTTACTGGTGGTAATAAAAACGAAATCAAATCAATAAGATATAATATGGCTATTCAAGCTGTACCTAGATATGTGCCAGCGACTACATTAAGAATGAAGTTGTCAACATATGATACAAAGAGATTTTTTAAAAGATTCGTTTCTTTAACAAATCCAGAAAAACATTTCGTTAAAGACTTTTTAATTGACTACGATGTTATGAAAGAAATGGCTAAAGAAAGAACTAAGAAAAATAGTGTGTTTAAAGAAATAGAACAAGCTAGACTCAAAAAGGATATGGGTTTACAAAAATACCCATTCTCAGTATTTTTAGTAACTAAAGATTTTGTGGATAAGTTGGAGTCTTCCGAAAAAATGGATATGTATAATGAAAGTCAGATGATTATGAAAAAATTGATGGCAATGGGTATTTATATTTATGATACAGATACTGACTTAGTAGAAATTAAATATGATGGAGATAAAGTTTTTACAAAATACCCATTTGATGAGGTTGCCAAAGATACCAGTAGGTATGAAAAGGAATTGAAACAGTTAGTTAGACTAAATAAATAATAAAGGAGGTTAACATATATGGCTATCACTAATGAAGATGCTTATACATTGTATGCAAGTGAGTTGTCTGAAAAAAGTTATAGAAACTATTATTCAACATTAGTAAAAGAATCCCCTAGTGACTTTGGTAAAAAAGGTAACGCTTCGGATTCTGTTGTTGGTAAGGTTTCAGTAAAACTTATTTCGGCAATCACCAAAAAGATGAAGAAGATAAAGGTACATGAAATTATGGAATCTAAAGGTGATATTAAAAAGATAAACTACTATAAAGATTTTACACGTTTAAATAAACTTTTAGAATCATATCAAAAGGGTATGAAGAATAAATCCAAATATGCGAATATTTATTTAGACACTTTCGATTTCATGATGAAACATAGAAGAGATTTCAGGAAATCTTTTAAGAATAACGAGGAAAATGTTATGTCCTTATTTTATGCAGGACTTATTCTTTATATGATAGAAATGGCGACAGTGTTATCATCTGCTCTTTTAGAGTGGGCTAAAGAAGGTGAAGATTTAGATAAAACGATTGGTAATAAAAAGGAATTCAAAACTCCTTTCATTAAAACTGAAGATATATTGAGTGATGATGGTTTAAAGAAATTCTTTAAGATTGATTTCTCTAAAGAATTGATCGGTGAATCTGATATTTTCAATGGTGAATTTATCACTATGTATTCAGAGGCTTCTTTAAATGATACACTTAGAATTTTCTCTATGGGACTTGCATATTTGTTATATAAGATAACAGCTTTTTTAAGATACATAGTATATCTTTTCTTCTATGCTAAATTTTCTCTAGAAAAGAAAATTGAAAAGATTAATGATACATTAGATTTATACAGTGAAAAAGATAGTGAGAAAAGAAAAAGAGCAATGGATGAAGCCTCTAAAGAAGATAGACAATATAAGGTTTCAACTATTGAAGCAGTAAGTGATACTGAAAAACAGATTAAAAAAGACAAAGTTGAAGTTGAAGATGAAGACGGTTTTAGTCTTTAAAATATACGGTAGGGGTAAAACCCTACCTTATTTATTTTTATTATTCTATAACAGTTATATATTATAAGGGTAGAAGGAGATGATTATAAATGGAAAAGAGAGCTAAGTTTATTAAAGAGTATATCGAAAAGGTTGAAAATTTTAGAAACGCGGTAGAAGATTTAGATGGAATCAGAAATGAAATAAGAGAAGAGGACAGAGAACTTTATGATACTATCGAACAAATCGACAGGGTAGTTAGATTATCTAATGATGATTTGGATTTCAGTTTTGATGAAGTGTTTGAGCACACTATTAAAAAGTGTAGTCTAGTAAAGATGTTAGGTAATGAAAATTTTAATGAAAAGGCAATATGGGATTTAGGTAATACACTTTTAGATGAATCAAGAAGGAGTGGTGAATAAATGTATACTGTCAGTTTAAGGTTCGATGGTAAAGATAATGATGAAAAAGAAATTGTTGTTCACTCGAGAGTTAAACCTGAATTGAAATGGGCATTAAAAGTAAACCACAAAAATGTCATTTATATTCTTAGAATTGACGATGTAGTGTTGGATACAACAGCTAATACCGATTACATTATATGTAAGTGTAATGTTTTAAAAAAGATATATGACGGTGGTGAGAAAAATGAATAGAGATATTAATGTTCGAGATATAGACAATATGAGTGATCTTTCTTTTTACAAAGCTATCGGTACATGGGGTGGGAGTTTCTTAGTCTATTATATCAATAATGCTGAACCAAATGAAGAATATGTAAGAAGACTTTCTATGATCAATTTAGTAAGTGAAGATATAATACTATCCCACAAGGAATTAGAAGTATTTCATCACCGCTCTAAAGATATATTGCCTGATGGTTTTTCTATTTTAGATGCACTGAGTGTTTTTAAAAATATGGATAAGATAAAGGTGATTGATTCCATAGGGGATGTTAGTTTCTTAAATAATTTCAATTTCCCTATTAAGGTTGATTTAATAGTAAAAGAAGACATACCAAAATACTTAGAGTATCTATTCACAGAAAAAAAAAATGAATTGCTGGAAGATTTGTTTTTAGAAACCATAGTAAAAGAAATATCTAATAATGAAAAAATATATCAATTTGCGTTTGAAATTTTTGAGTTTTACGATTACAATATGAATAGTTTTAATTTACAGGAGAATCCAGGATATTTTGATTTAGAAAATAAATATAAAAATAAAGGTTTAAAGATAACAAAAAAAGAAGCAGAAGAAATAGATTTCGATGGTGTTGTTGTGTTAGAAGAATTATCTAAACCGTACATGAAAGATATAGTGGGTTGGTATATACATGTTTTAGAAGAAGTGGAAGATTTAAAAATAATAAATAAATATAAATTTCTAGGTGGAGATATGGATGGTTTAACTAATAAATTATATAGAGCTATAGTTGATAATCTCATATATTTCCATGAAGAAGGAAATATTAGTTTTTACGATGGCTATACAGATGAGTCTCTATCCATCCATATCGGTGTTTCACCTATATTCTATTATGAGAAAGATGAAGGTTTCGAAAATAAAAGTGACTTGATTGATGCAATAATGGGTTATGTATCATAAGCTGGGTTTACACTCAGCTTTTTTTTATTTTTCAGTAACAATCTTTTGAAGGATTGTACAAATTCCTTTTGATTATATATTATATAGACGAAACAAATAAAATATTGAAAGGAAAACAATTTATTTATCATAATAAGGAGATGATATGGAGATGGGTAGAAAAGGACTTAGTTTTTCATTTTTGAATTTAGAAAAATTAGTTAAAAAAGACATTAAGAATGAAACTGGTTTCATGTTAGATACCAGTATAAACTACCTTTATTTGTACAAAGAGGAAATGTTAATGAGTGATTCTATTTATTCTAGAAAATTTGGAATAAGTGAATCAGATCCTAAAAGTATACTGGCTTATCTTTACACATGTAAATGTGAGAATTTATTAGGTCAGAATAATAAAGGGAGAGTTTGTCCTGAGTGTGGTTATAAAGTAAAAAAACAAGAGTTCCCAATAACGATAAGAGCTTGGGGTAAAATAGCACCACATAAAATAATGACTTATGCAGGTTTACTACACTTTAGAACTGTACTTGGGAGAAAGAACTTTAAGAAATTTTTGAATGGGAAGTTAAAAACAGAGGACGGAAGTAAAATAAAGGTTACAGAATTATATGAGAAATTTGATATAGTTTTAAAGAAGGTAGGTAAATCATCTAAATCAGACACCACTAAATTTCTTTTAAAACACAAAGAAGATTTCTTCACATCGTATATACCTGTGATAAGTAAGAAAACAAGGTATCTACACAGGAGCGAGAATATCGTTCCCCATTATACAATTCATGATATGAATAGTATATACACATCAATATCTGGTGACATACAAACTCTAAGGGATTACTGTGATAGAGAAAATACCCCAAAGATTACAGAAAATACTGTTAGAGCTATACAGAGAAAATACTGGGATTTAAACGACAACTTAATAACAGAAATAGTCGGTGGGGGTAAAGAAAAGATATTACGTAACGAGATATTCGCAACAAGATTACCCTTTACTTCACGTTGTGTGATTGTGCCACATGTCACCAAACATATTGATGCGATAACTGTACCTTATGATGTCTTTAGAGGTATATTTAGAAGAGAGATATTTGATGTTCTAGTCAATAATGGGATGCCAGTAGATAGAGCTTATAGGTTTATTGATATTAATATCGATCTAAGAGAAGACGATAAGAAAGTTCTTGATGAGATACTGGAAAAAGATATCGAGAACAATTATGTTCTCGTCAATAGACAACCGACATTAAAATTTGAATCCACCAAATCATTGAGGATATCAAGTCTCGAAGATGAAAATGTATTAAGGATACCTTCTGTTCTGCTTGAAGGATACAATGGCGACCATTTGAAAAAAGTGGCATAGCAATCGAATAAAAGAAGATGCTATGAAAAACTCTGTTAATTGCTGGGAAGCCCAAACACTAATGGTGTGGGTAATCAGCAGCGAAGTTGTTTTGTGTGTGTGGAAAAGGGGTGATTTCTATGACACATGAATTATTTAACGATAATTTTACTAAAAATACTATATTTTATAAAGAGAACGAAAAAGAGTTTTATATGAGACGTATATCGGATATTCTTTTCGATATAAAAGACATCTATTATATATGTGATGGTGGGTTCGTTTATAGTGAATATACAGGTGGTTTCTTATCAACACATGATGACCACAAACGTGGCTATTTGAAAGTTGACCTGTATGATAAAACCGGTAATAAAAAATCTTTTGGTGTGCATCGTTTATTGATGTTAGTATTCAATTATATAGACAATCACGACAACATGGTGGTGAACCATAAAGATCTAGATAAGAAAAATAATTATCTATATAATTTAGAATGGGTGACAAATAGAGAAAATTGGAGACATTCAATTAAAAACGGTGTTCGTGACGAATACGGTGATTATATAAAAGATTTAGGTTTAATTCACAAAATATGCGAAGAAAGAGAAAAAGGAGAAAGACCCAAACATATAGCAGATAAATTCGATGTTTCATATGAAGCTGTAAAAAAAATATGTAATAAAACCAACTATACTGACATTACAAAACAGTATACCTTTGGTAAAATGCATAAGTTTCGTTCTCTGAATCTGGATCAGATAAAAAGTATCATCGATGATCTCATAAATGATAAATTGAGTATAAAAGATATCGCTAAAAGACATAATACCAATAGACATAGGGTGTATGATGTTAGGGATATCTATTTAAAAAATAACACAAAACAAAACGTTCAACGACTATCGAAAAGGGATTCGGTTGAATGATATGGCCGATGAGAACTTAGTAGAGTAGGGAAAGAGAAATTGAGTACCCAAAAGCAGAGCAGCTGAGATGCTGATGATATAGTCTAGTCCCTAGTAAGATAAATTTGGTGAAAACCAGGGTGTAAACGGATGGTGATGCACTTACTATGACACACCAAGATAGAGATTTATATATGGACATCCATGTGTATATGCAACCTAAAGTACACATAGTAGATTATAAAAGGAAAGTTAATGAGGGGTTAAGTCTAATAAAATCTCAGTCATTAATATTTAAATCTAGTTTAGAAGAGTAGGTGTGGTTATGTATATATACGATCATAAAGATCTATTGGGGTGTATGAACCCCAACGATATCCTACCAAAAACAAGGGTTAGGTTATTGATGGAAAATGATTTTTTGTATTATTTGTACGCTCCTTGTAGTGGAGAGAGTGTTAAAATCTTTTATTATAGAAAAATGGAAAAGATAAAAGACGAGAATGATGCAAGGAAATTAATAGATCATCTTATGAATATGCGTAAGGATAACCTTCATAAAATTTTGGGAGATGAAATCTTCTTAAACGATTTGATTGAAGGGTTAACATTCGATCTTAATGTGGGTATAGAAAAATATAACTTAATAGATTATATTGCATATGAAAAATATAGATATCATAATGGGAGATGATTTCAATGTATAATTCTGGTGGAGTTTTAACAGATAAAGAATATAGAAATTTGTATGGGATGTATGGTTTTGATTTTATAGCAGACTATATAAATAAATGTCAAAATGAAAAGGAAGTTGGAAGAAGAATAAATTCTTTAAAAAGGAATTTTGAAAAATTAAAAGAATGTAACAGGTATCTTTCTTTTCAAAAGATGCTTTTAGTTGAAAATGGTGACGTGAAATCTCATTATAAAAAAAGTTGTTCGAGAATCCATAATGAATTGGTGGGTTTATTTGATAAACTTGATAAAGAAAAAATAATAAAGATTATAGGTGATGAGAAATTTGTAGATATATTTTTACATGCTATTATTATAGATATGCGTTCTTTTAAGGGTGACTCGCTTCCAGAGTATTTTGGGATGTTGAATGATGAATCATCTAAAAAAATAATATATGAATTTATCTATTCGAATTTTATTGGGAATAAGAAAATCAAATCAACATTGTACGGTCTTTATAAGAGATTATTTGAGAATAAATATAAACCCGAACTTAATAGCGAAAGAATTGGTGGGGGCATGTTACCTCTTGGAAATGATGATTTTGGTAAAATACTAAAGAATTTAGATGAAGGTAATTTCAAAAACTTCATAGATGAAATAATACCAACTATAAAATATTATGAGTTGATAGATGATAAAGATAAACTTATCGAAAAACTAATAATAAAGATGTTAAAAAATTTTATACATGTTCAAGGGGTTGATAAAGAAAAATATAATCTTTTAACCTCACCACTATTTATGATAGAAACAAATGACAAAAACATAGACATCATATATCAAAATTTATATGAGGAACTGATGGAAAGTAAATATTATAAACGAGTTTAGGATGTGATGTGAATGTACCAAAAAATAAAGATCACTGAATATGATATAAGGAAAGCTAACATCAATGTCTTATTTTCAGGTGGCTTGATATCAGAAGAAAAATATTTAGAACTAAAAAATTCGGATAAAAAAACAAGGGTAGTGAAAGTTGGTATGATGTTTAGAGATGATAAAGAATTATATAATGCCTTCACAAAAAGATTGAAAAGGTTTGTGAAAACATTTATTGAAGATAATGGTTTAGAAGATAACATTTATGAAGTTGTAAAAGATGCTGTTTGGGTTTATGGCCGTTATCCCACAAAAAGAAAATATAATGATTATATTGAATTTGTAAAAAAGAGAATTGCAACATCTGTTCTCCCTTTAGGGGTACAGAGTGTGGTTTTCTATTATAACTCATTAGAAGGAGATTTCTTCCAGAGGGGTTTGGGGGATGTTACTTTGGATGAATATCCTTTTTTAAATAAAGTTAAAATGTTTATGGCATTAAAAGAAAGTAACCAATATAAAACTCTCTATGAAAGACTACACAAATATGAATTGAAATATTTGAGAGGAGAGTTGAACAAAAAACACAGGAAAAGTATATTAAAAAAGAAAAATCAAGAGGGTGTGGTACAAGAAGATGATAATTATAGAATAATAAAAATAATGGTTAATAAACTGTTATAAAAGGAGTGTGTGTACAATGGGAAATTTTCCAGACACATTAAGAAGAAGAGATGATATAGGAGGATTAGATGTTATCAATATTGATAATATATCTAATTTGGAATTTTCTAAATTGATTGGAGAGTATGGTTATATATTTTTATTGAAATATATTAATGAAGCTAAAACCAATAAAGAATATTGTGAAAGGATAAAAAACCTCAAAATTTCTTTCCCTTACGATCGGTTATATGGGTCAGACAATGATAAAGATAAAATAGTGAGAACTTTCTTTGAATCGATTTTCTTTTATAAACATCTGGATAAAAAGAAATTAATAGATGCTATGGGTAATGAAGATTTTGTATATAGATTTGCAAACCTCATAGCTTTAGATATAATATACTCTACAGACGAAAACGGAATCTTAGTTAATCTACCAGGGTATATCGAATATATTAAAAACTCTGATCTTTTATTAAGTTGTGTTGAAAATATTGTGATTAATGATTCAGTTTTTATTGAACGTATAATGGATAAAGCCAAAAACATTTGGGGTTATCTTTTTAAAGAAAGTCATTTAGAAAGTAATGATAAAGCTTTATTTGATAAATCAACAGGAGAGTTAATAAACCACCCCAATTATGATGAGCACGGTATAGGTATTTATGATGAAGATACACTTTATCTATCACCATTAACAGATATCGATATGGCTAATATTGCAAAAATGCTTAAAGATTTCAGGGATATATTGTACCAACACCCTCTGTATCCCTTCATAAGACACATTGCAGAAACGAACGATTATTTCAATGATGAATATTCTTTAGATGTATTCTTTATGGATTCAACCCTACATGGGTTAATATATTTTTATGACCCTGAAGGTGAGATGTCTAATTTGAGAAGTCAAGGTTGGTTATTGGATTATATTTTCTATTATGAAAAAGATGATAGGTTCACAAATTATGATGACCTATTCTATTATATAATAGAAATGGTTGATATGCCATAAACTATAAAGCAGGGGTAAAACCCTGCTTTTTTAAGTGTCAAACTTCAATTAAACAAAACAAACTAATAAAGGGGATGTTAAATATGTTAAAGAAATTGATTATATTTTTACTTACTATTTTCGGTGTCAATACTAAGTCGGAGGAAATGAGTCTGGATATGGAGTTTAATAATTTAAGCGAAGAAGAATTTAATAAAAAGATTCAAATGAAAGGGTTTGGTTGGTTATGTGAATATATAGATAAATCCGACATGGATGATAATTATATAGAAAGAGTTAAAAACATTAGGAGATATTTTGAAATCACAACAGCTAGTGAAGACCCATTAATATATATGGAGAATTTCAAGAAATTGAACTATGTTAAACTGATAAATGTGCTTGGTAAGGATGGTTTTTATAAAACATTTAAAAAAGAAATTGTAATGGATATACACTATCAAATAACCGAGTATAGCATACCAGCTTATTTTCCAATAATAAGAACAGACAACATATTAAAAGACATGTCAGATTATTTGTATAGATATTATCTTAAAACAAAGGAAAAGGAATGTCTTACAACTAAAGAATTCATTAATTCAATGAACGGAGAACACTTATTAAGAAAAGAAAAAAATACACTAGCAATGAATCCGATGGCTGTATCATAGAGAGGGTGGATAAACAAATGGACGAAAGACATATAGATAGCATGCTCAAATTTTATAAAAAACACAATCCAAGAAAAGAAGCTGAAGATGATGATGTAGAAAGGTTTTACACTTATAAAATAAACACTTTAAAGAGTTACTTTATAAGATTCAATTTCTTTTCTGGTTACACCGAATATATTGATGTTGATGCTATAAAGTTAGCCGCATTATCTTTAGACTACTTCCTTTTTGGTGAAGAAATGATTGGAAAAAGACTAAAGAATTTGGCTGATTCTATAGAGAGTAATAGAAGAAAAGAGAGATTAAATAATTTCGATAAATTTTTGATGGCTTTGGGTCTTAAAAAGCTAAAGAATAAGAAGTCGTTATTTGATAACTATGACTATGGTTCCTTTATCAAAGGGGTGTATGAAAGAATGTAATAAAAAGCGAGGGTTTAACCCTCGCTTTTTTTATTCGAATTCTCTGTATATTCTACTACCCTGTATACCTTTATTTTTTTGATATTTACCATTATCATATGTTTTCAATACGGGACCCATCAACGGTTCGTAATAGATTTGACATATCTCTATATTAGGATACAAAAAAACTGGTTCTGTACAACTGAGCTCAAGTGTCCAATACCCCTCAAAGCCATTATCCCCAAATCCTGCGGTTGCATGTATATCAATACCCAATCTACCGATAGAACTTCTTCCTTCCAATCCTGGTACCAAATTATGCGTTTTAGTGTACTCTCTTGTCCTACCTAAATATAATTTATTGGGTTCCATTAAAAACCCATTTTTTTTGTCTATCTTAAAGGTTTTTGTTTTCATTTCCTTTCTCATATCAAGTGGTTCTCCATTAATGGAATTTTCATAAACAGTCAATTCATTATGTAACCTAAGATTATAACTGTTTGGGTTTAATCTCTCTAAATCAAAATCCTCTATATAAATATCACCTTCATCAATCCTATCTAAAATTCCACCATCCGATAATTTCATTAGCCCCCTCCTCTAATATTAAATTAAGCCGTTAACATACATTGGGCAATTTTCTTTATCATTCGGCGATACCCTAGCATCACCAATATAATTGCATTCATTTTTTTCCCCATTGTATACACATTCTTGAACATTACATTTTATGTCGTCATTAATTTTGTTTTTCATTTTGTCCATCTCCTTTTTATTGAGTCTTTTAATTTTATCTTTCATAAGTAACATTCTCATTTCTAATTCTATATCCATATTTATCACCATTTCATTGTTATCAAAACAAAAAAATGTGTGGGGTTTTACCCCCACATCTTATAAGGAATTAATATGGAGAAAACAAGGCAAGGGATTAAGAGAAATACAAAATGATCTCATCTAAGACACTTGGGATAGTTTCAATAAGTTCACAGTGTATTTTTTTCTTAATCTTCCTCTAGTATATTGTTATAGTAAAAATATTTTTATTTTATGGTAACAAGTTTATAGAAAATAATGGGAGGTAATATAATGAATGTAAATATAGTTGGTAATGGAAAAGTTCATCTTTTATCTGGTGGTGGTAAATGTTTTACCGATGTTGTGGCTAGGTTTGTGGGTTCAGAAAGAAATGTTGAAGAAATAGTAGGGAGCGATTATAATAAAGAAATTATAAAAAACATTTTAGAATCTGGACATTTAGCCTGCACTGAATTTGATCATTTTATATTTGGTGTTGAAGGTTATGCAAGAGTAACAGAAGCCCAGTTAATAAGAAAACGGTTGGCTTCATACATGATAAAATCTGGAAGAGTTGAAAAGAATGGGAAAAGAAAATTTGATGTTGTTGTTCCTGAAGACATTCTTTATCATAATACCGAATATAACTTAAAACCAGAAGATATTTTTGTAGACGGTATACCCTTAGATGAAATTTTATATGATGCTGGTTATGATAATGTAGGGAGAGAGGATATTACATTTGATTTTGATGGGTATGACCTATTATCTATGATGGAGAAGTGGTATGATGAAGGTGTTGAGTTGGGTCTTCCTGAAGAGAATTTAAGATATTTGAAACCACAAGCTACAGAATTTAAAGGTGTATTCAGTATGAATGCACATGGTCTTTTAGATTGGTTTAAAATCAGATGTTGTATGACAGCTCAAGATGGTGTTAGAGATATGGCTAATAAAACAAAAGATATCTGTAAGGATGTATTCCCAGATTTATTTAAGGATGCCGGTGCAAGTTGTGTTTCTTTAGGGTATTGTCCAGAAAACAGCAGACAACATGGAGCATGTAGTATCATAACCCATGAAGAAGTAAAAGAAATGATAAAGGAATCTAAAAGGTGCAATACAAAATGGGTGAAGTAGTTAATTTAAACCAATTTAGAAAAGACTATAATAAAGATAGGTATGCAGTTTTTGCTTTTAGTTGGGGTGCAGCAACCAAAGATATGAAAAAAGATAAATGGTTAACTATTGTTTTTGATGCTGAGACAGCTTTAGATGTAAGTGAACGAGATGTGGTAATTGACGATGGCGGAATAAGATTCATAAAAAATAAGAGGAGAAATTAAAGGGGGATGAACCATGTTTAAATTAAAATTTGAATCATCAAAAGAGAATGAGGTTTATACTAGACATGAGTTTTCTTGGGGGTATGGTATCTACAATGAAAAGGAAAAGAAATGGTGGGAAGTTTCTTTTGGTGATGAACCAGTATATGTGGGTCACTTAAATGTGTCAGTCGATGAAAAAGGTTTACTAATTCGCAACTAATAAAAACCCAGGGGTAAAACCCTGGGTTTTTTTATTAAACAAATTTTCTCAGTAACTTAATCTTTTTATTAGCTAATTCTTCATCTGGAGATGTGTAACTTTTACCTGACTTCTTATATCTACGCCAAAGCTCAATCAATTCTTGTGCATTATTTCTTTCATCCTTTTCTAGCTCCTCAATTCTTTGTAAAATCTTATCTCTTTCTATTTCTCTTGAAGATTTAATAAATACACCATTAACCATTACTATCATCCCCTAATTATTTTTTTTTTATTCGATGTCCATATCTTCTTTACACTGTTTTATAAGTTTTCTCATTGCACCTGTTAGGAGCCCTGAAATAAAAACAGAGTTAGTCATTCTTTTCATAGGTGAATTTGGTGATAAAACCACATCAACATTTCTACCAGTTTCAACACCTGTTGGCATCTTCTCGTCATCGTAAACTCTGGCATTAATGGCTTTTAAAGAGGTATAGTTTGTACCCTTATCACCAGTGGAGAAGATATCATAACTTTCCACATAATACTCAAATAAAACTTCATCTTTATTAAGTTTTATACCATTTATTTTATCACCAACCTTTACCTTAGCATTTTTCTTACCGAAAAGAATTTTACTTTCAGTTGAACCATGTTCTTCCAACTGTTTAGCATTAGATTGTTTGTTATTTAATAAAAAATCATCTATTTTTCTTATATGGTATTGTATACTGTTTGAATATTCGTCAAGATTAGAAGTTCTATAAACTCTCATATCAACTATTCTACCACCACGTTTTACTTTCTTTTCGTGTTGATTTAATTCTGATGACTCTACATTTAAAAACTCATCAACCTCTTCATCACCAGTCATGGATTCGAAAACCATTAACGGTTCTCCAGATCTCACCTCTTTGAATTCTGCAACAGACTCATGTATTTTAGCATCATTTTTTAAAAGAACAGCATATTTTTTAATAACCTTTGTTGCTAATCTTTTTGTAAGTGATCTAGAAACCATAGTGGAATCCTCATAAGTCTCTGGTGCTGAATGTAATGCTAGAGTAACTATTGGACCAGGAGTAAAATGAAGTGAATATCCGTCTGTTTTAAAGAAGTTTTTATTATATGCTAAAACATCGCCGGCTTTTATTTTCTTACCAACTTTAATTTTTGGCATCAACTTCATTTCGTTAGATATATACATACTTTTAGCTGAATTCTTTTCTACAGAATTTATAGGGAAACTATCTTCTGTTCCGTCAGAGTATTCCACGGTAATATAATTTCCAGATATATTAGATACCACGCCGTCTTTTTTAGATTTTCTAACAAACTCATTTGACATATGTGCTAAAGCTTCATCTGCACCAGTGGAGACCATTAGGGGGTCTGCATCTTCAACACCCATAAGGTGGTTTGTCTGACTTAAATTCATAGCAGTTCTTGGGGCCGATATACCCTCTCTTTCGAGATACTTTGACACTTAATAAATAAGTGGGACTAGACTATATTATATACCAAAAAACGATTATATATTATATATACAGAAAGGAGGAAAACAAATTGCATTTATATGAAAAAGAATTTGTATCCTTAAGTCAAGAAATATTTCCTATCGAATTAAAAGATGATTTTAAAAAAAACTTATATGTTGTTAAAGTTAATTCTAATATTTATTTTATGAGAAAAATAAATAACGTGATAAACAAAATTAAAGATTATTACTACATTAGTTTAAACGGGTATGTCTATAGTGAGTTTTATGGTGGTTTGCTAAAACCATTGATTAATAGTTACGGTTATATTTATTATTCGTTATCCTTTAAAGATACTTTTCCAAAGAAAAGAAATAAATATACTGCTCATAGGTTAGTTTCTTTACTCTTTAACTACAATAAAAATCACGAAAACCTAACCGTAAACCATATGAATGGAATTAAAAAAGACAACCATATAACTAATTTGGAATGGTGCACCAGTGCGGAGAATTTCCAGCATGCATTAGACACAGGTTTATACGACCCTAAAGAAATGGATAAGGGTTACGCCAGATCTCTTTCAGTCACCCAAGTAAAAAGGATATGTGAGCTTATCGAAGAAGGTGAAAGAAATCATTTCATAAGTGAAATAACCGACATTCCCGTTTATAAAATAAACGATATCCGTTTAAGAAAAACATACACACATATAAGTAAATCTTATAATTTAAAAAAAGCAACCAACGATTTCAATTCCATTTCTCTTAGAGATCAAAAAGAAATAATACGTGTTTTGAAAAATAAAGAGAATGGGTATAACGATTACTCATTTAATTCGATAGCGAAAAAATTCAATATTTCTGTACAAACATTAAGAAAATTAAGGGGTACAATTTAAATTGTATCCTTTTTTTTTTTGGTATTCCCCTGTTTCCTATTGGTTATCAATATTCAATAGTACCCTCTTGCGAGGTAGTCGTTACACTCTTTAGTAGCACGGTATTTCCAGCTACCCATTCATATTCAAATGTTTGGGTCTTAGGGTCTCTTAGTCAGTTCCTTCGCTCTTGGTCAATACCCGTGATTGTCACACAGGTGATCTTATTCAACTGATACCGTTAGCATTAGAATACATCTAACACACCCTTGATTAAGGTTAAGGGGATACGCACTCATATATTACTATATGGTGGGACCTAAAATTGATCATCTTTTGAGGTGGTCATAGGAGTTAAAACTTCCGATATAGATAGGAGTGTTTTAGAATCAAGATCATCCACATCCTCCATATCTACGTTTTCAAAAAACCCTCTAGCAGATAATATCTTTGGGTCTACACCAAAATGCTTTACAACACCAATGGAACCTGAGTAAGCAGAAGCCATAGAGAATTTACCATAGAAACTAGGATCATACAATCTCTTATCTGCTGTGTATGCTCTATCTAAGTTCAACCCAGATAGACCTTTCATTGAAGCAGATGAATATTTATCTATCTCTCTAGCTGGATTAACAGTAGAGTATTCCTCAAGGTTTGGTAATTCATATAACTTTTTAATTACAGCATTTTTATCAATTGAGAAAGTAGATTTAGTATTACCTCTTTTTTTAGCAACAGAGAATTTTTCATATTCATCAGCTAAAACATTAGCCATTGTCGCAGTTATTAATTCCTGATATCTAACCCTTGAATTTCTTATATCGATGTCCTTTTCATTTACAGCTGTGGATAATAGATAATTAGCATAAATTAAAAGATCGGTGAATTCAGTGGGTAAGGAAAAATGAACCAATATATTTTTGGTTATTGCATCTATCATCGTATTATTGTAGTTATCAATATATACTGGGAAATTATGACTACCCATTTCATCTTCTAATATATTTGCCATAACATCTTTATCTTCTAAGTCTGCTAGTTCGTATCCAGAAAGATCCATTCTCTGCAAGTAACTCATAATAGATATATTAGCCATTGAATCATATTTATAAATTAAATATGTGTCTTCAAATTCAATTAGACCTTCTTTAAATTTATCTATCTTTGGTTTCTTTTCTTTAGTTTCTAACCTATAATCAATATCCATTTTTTCCATTAAAGAATCTAAGCCCATAAGATAAGTTAATATAAGAACTAAGGGTGCATCTTTACCCAGTATCTTTACAGAAGTATAAACGATAGTTTTTGGCACTGTGTTTTTTTCTTCAATATACTTATGGAGTTTTGGGATATATTCCTCTGAAACTTTTATCAGAAATTCTGATAAAACCATACCCTTATAATCACCATCGGTGGTTATGGTTTCTGTCTCTTTATTTAGGATTATCTCGTTACCTTCTATCTCACCTAGAACAATTTCATTTTCATTATCGTTTTCATACAACTGTTTTGATTTTTCATAATCGAATATAAGGTTAACGCTATTTGTGTTTACTTCTGATAAATATCTTGATATACCATTATATTCTCTAGTGGTTTCCCCTGTATTGAAGTTGGTTTCAAAAGCTGATTCAAAATTAATTATATCAGACTTATTTTCATCTTCAAACTTTTTAAAACCTCTGACAAATTTAGAATAAATAGGAGATAGGTATTTTCCACCTTTATATGTCATCCGTAATTTATTTCTATTTGAGGTTATAATAACGTACTCTTCATTTTTTGTTATGGGGTTACTCATGATCTGTCCTATGATATTTTTTTTAGAACCACCAAGATACACAAATTTATCATAAACCAATTTTGGTAATGTTATTTTCACATTGTGCCTATTACCCTCTAAATCTTTGAATTTCATTTTGATATCTTCAGTATAGTTTAACTCATCTGATGAGTCTTCTGTTTCTATTTTTTGAATGTATAAGGGGACATCTGTATTAGAGAAAGATTGTGCTATTTCTGTAATATCAAATTTCTTTAATTTTTCATCATATGTTTTATTGAAGTTAACAAAAGAGTTCTCATTGTATTTATCTATGGCTGTTATATCATATGAATCTTTTGGTACATCTATATCCTTTATTTCTTCTAGAAGTTCAGAATACGACATATCATCTATTTCCACATTCATAACATCCTCGATATATTTTCTTTCTTTCTCACCCATTTCAGATACTCTCTCTAGGGCTTTAGTCCTTACTTCCTTCAATATTTTAGATATCTCTTTTGCTTTTTCCGGTTCATCAGTCATATTAATTACTTTATCTAAAACTTCTTCCTCTATTAGCGGTACATCTTTTTTCTCTTCTTTATCTTCTTTTTCTATTTCTCCTTCGGGGTCTATCTCTTCATCAGGAGAATCTTCATCTTCTAATGTATCTACAACAGCGTCAGTTACTTCGTGTTTTATCCTGTCGTTATCGTTTTCTTTAGTTTCTTCGTCATCATCGTCTGAAGTTTTAAGTCTTCTAAAACGCAACAGTATATCTTTTAAAAGATCACTCACATCAGAGTTACTCTCTTTAAGATATTCATCCAACCTCTCATCAAATGATAATTTAAATAATCCCTTTTCTGAAGTAAAGACAATGGTTGTGTCTTTGAATACATCTTTTAAGTATTTTAAATCAGGATTATATTTTAAAACATAAAGAAAAAGGTATAGTAAATTGGGGGTTGTATAATCTGATTTTTTGATATCCCCAACATTCACAATATCAGTATCAGATATATCGAATAAAATGTATTTGTCATCGTATTCTTCTGCTGAATTTATTATATCCTTTATGATTGTCTTATAATATTCATCTACAAATTTGTAATTTTTTATATCTTTAGAAAAAATCATTTCATTTATTAACGATACATCATAAAAAAGATTTCTTTTAGAGTATTGAGATAAATTCCTATACATATATTTTATCTCGGGACAATTATCTTTAACATAATCGTATACTTTTTTCAAATCATTTTTCATATACACTCTCTGTGAAAGAATTTTTTCTTTATAAATTCTATCAACATAAATAGCTTTAACTCTTCTTAAGTGTAAATGATATGGTGAATTCTGTTGGGAATCATTTATGTACTTTAATGTATCATCAAAATTAGTGAACATAGGTATTATAAATCTACCTTTTGTATATGGTTTCTTTCTACTTAGAGCATAGATTCTTCTGCCTATTTTCATCGTTGATAAGTCTTCCAAAAATATCATATAAACACCTCTCTTTAATTCATTGTGGTCTAATTGGATTGTTCTCGACGTTTTATATCGTAGAGAAAGAAAGGTGGGTTTTAAACCCACCGTGTGTTATTTTAATATAAGGTAAGTTATTCCAACACCTATACCAAAGTATAAGTATTTATTTATTTTGGATTGAATTCTCAATCTTGTATTTTCTCTTTCTAATGATTCGTTTATCTCATCTAAATTTACGATAGTCTCATCCTGTGTTTCGGTTATGTCTTCTAATTTCATGGTGTACTGATCATTAGCTATACGTTCTTCTTTTAATGATTCCTTTAACAATCGGTTTTCTTCCATTAAAGCACCAACCAATTCCATATAGTAATCTTTAATGGTGGTTAAATCGGCATTTTGTTTTTCCAGTGTATTTATGGTTCCTTTAAGTTCGTTAACTCTTTTATCATGTATCTCACGTTCTTCTTCTAGCATAGATTTTAATTCTTCATTATTTGTTTCTAATACACCGATTTCATTTCTTAATTTCACAATTTCCTCGGCTATCTTTTTCTCTTCCTCTTCGTTTAGTTCACCATGTGCAAAAACAACAGGACTAATTTGTATCGTCATTAAGAATACTATCAAAAGTATCGCTAACTTCTTCATCTGTGAGTTCAACATCCTCTTCCCTCACTTTCTTTAATTCCTCTTCCTGTTCCTTTATTTTTTTGTCATTTTTTTCTCTTATTTCTTCAACTCTCTCAGCTGTTTCTTCAGCTAATTCTTTTTCTTTATCTATAATTTTTCCCCGTTCTTTAACCTGTTTTCTTAATCGATCTATCTTATCTTGGTCCTCTTTTATTATGCCCGTTTTTTTAGCTGCCTCTTTTAATTCTTTTTGGTTTTCTTTTATAATAGTTTCTTTTTCTTCCTTTTTCTTTTTAGCTTCTTTTTTTAGTTCTTTAGTCTTTTCTTTCTTTTCCTCTACTTTCTTTTTTCTTTTCTCTCTCATTTTTTTACCATCACTATTTAATGACACACTAATTATGATGGACAAAACAATGGTTAACCCATAAAGAATATATTCTTTGTATTCAGAGAGTTTAGCAAGAAATAATTTAAATTTAGTTTTCATTTTTTCTCACCTCCTATTTTTTCTTATTTTTTAAATATTCGTGTGCTTCTTCTTTGAAATATTTAGCACCCGTACCTACAACTATCAAAGAAGAAATCCATTTAAGAGAATTGAAAAATGAAGTATCTTCTATAAGTCCCTCTTTCAGGAAAAGAAATAAAAAAAATACTATTGCAGTTAAAATAACATCATTTCTTATATCATCTTTTCCTAGTGTGGAAATTATAACTCTTTTGAGTATACTAACCCAGCTTGTGTTTTCATTATAGTTTTCTATAGGGTTTTCTTCAACCTTCTTTTTTTCTTCATCCATTATGTTCACCCTTTCCTTTTATACACTATAGTGTTTGTTTCCTTTGACCCCCAAATGAAACAATTATAATAGTTTTATAAAGGAGTGATGAATTTGAAAATAAAAAAAGATATCTTCGAGAGTGATTATGAATATAAGTCAACAGCACTCATAGATTTAGCCTACATATACGGTGAAATAGTTTCTATATTTAAATATTCAGTATTAGATGATTTGGATGACATTTTAAACTTCAAATATGACAATATAAATACCCGAATAGCAATTAAAGAGAATTTAATCAAAACACCAAAAAGTTTATTGACTAATCCTAAACCTATATTGAATTTAAATGTTAGTATAGATACATCTTACGAGGGTGGTGTATTATCACCTCTTTTATACAATACAGATTTAAGCCACATAATGGATGTGAGAACATTTACAGATCCATTTATACTAACACACAACAGAGGAGACAATGCCAAAAATATAGCTGTATCTTTTTCTTTTAAAAGAATTAAGTTGACGGTTGAGGCCAATGTAATAGATGACTATAGATCTAAGTTGATAAATGTGTATCACTATTGGAGAGCTAAAAGATACCCCGGAAGGTTATATAGGAAGACAGTGGTTATACCTTTCCCAATACCCAAAGATGTTTATTTAGAGTATTGTGATGCACACGATATAAATCCAGATAATATAGAAGAAGCTTACCACCATATCAAAAGACAATCCTTTTTCCCTGTTGAACTTAAAAAGAATCTCGGTAACGGAAACCAAGAGATATTTTTAAAATATGAAACATTTTTAGATTATACTGGTATGGGTTCCAATCTAACAGATGGAATGAGAAAGGGTTCCATCACAACAGATTTCATGTTAACAAGACCTTTTGAAATAGAAATAAATGTTCCTTCTATGTGTTTTCTAAAATTGGATAGACCTAGAATGTTTGTGACCAATGATGCTGAAGCACCAGATGACGCTTTAGAAATTGGTGTTAGAGATTGGGTTAGATACGACTGGAAAGTTTATGAGGATGAGGATTATAAACAGGTAATCAATGCAGACTGGAAATTCGATAGAGCAGAGGAAACTATAGATTGCAAAAATCTATTATATGACAATTTCGATAACTTCTATGGATTTTTGACAAATAGAAAAGGTAAAAAGATTATTAAACCAGAAGAATATGATGTACCTTATGATATTGGTTTCAATGTAAATGAAAACACAGTAAGACTTTTGGTTGGTCAAGAGAGTGATGATTATGAAATAAATTATAAAAACAATACAATCACCTTTTTATCTACAGGTAATCTCTTAGTGGACGGTGATAATGAATATACAGTTAGATTCGAATATGCGATGAATGTTGAAAATTATATAAAGATCAAATATTTTAAAGATGAGGAAGAAAATATGGATAGGTCCTTTATTATAGATTCACAAAATTTATTGATAGAAGAAAAGAGTGCAGATTTCGGTGCAAACTATAATATAGGTATGTATGTTAAATTAGGTTTCTATAACGAATGGTTAGAGAATGTCAAATATAACGAAAAGTAATTTAAAACCCCAGGGCATTGCGCCCTGGGTAAAATAAATATTTAAAAGGAGTTGATACTTAGGTTATATTTTTTATTTAATTAGGAGATGATATAACCTAAATATCGGTGGCAAGTACAGAACAGTTTTTCTGACTTGCAATTATCGTGAAAAAGCTTTACTTATTAAAGGAGAGTATTCATATTATGCAAAAAACATTTATATTAAAAAGATTGCAAGAATATACTAGGCAATACAAAGTCTCATTTGTATTTACAGGAGCTGAATCATTTTATATTTATTAACTGAATAAAGGAAGCTATTATTTATATTAAAGGGTGCTCAGAGGCAGAAAAGATAAAACAAGAATTATTTGTCATAATATATTGTAAGAAAGTTATATTTTTGTATTGGTTGTACGCCCAGTATACAACCAAGAAATCGTTAGAATGTTATCATAAACTTAAGTCACCCTTAGCAGCTTAAGTTTAGATAAAGACCGTTTACCTTGTATTACTGTTGTATATCCTGCAATCCTATATTTATTGTTAGACAATTTACCCTCTAACTTGAAATAAGTGTATGGTTTTACATCTAATGGTAAATTACCTAAATAAACATCCATGAGTTCGGTATCAAACTTAGTTTTTTTGTGGTGTTTAAATCTATTACTTTTCATTTCTAAAACATTTATCTCATCGTATGGTCTTGGTCCAACAGGACCTGTAAGTTCAGGATCTATATTAGAGACTATTGATTCTACATTGCCAAAACGTTCCAATATAAGTTCGTTTTTAATATCGTTTTCCTCAAGAACATAATAAGTCCAATCATCTCTCATATCTAAAGAGTTTTGCTTTGGTCCTTCATCTGCTGCTATAGTTTTTATCTTGATAGTTTTTTCATATTCATCTGTGCTTTTTAATTTTATACCATGATCGTTTTTCTTATTTAGGATATAAACAACACCGTCATCAATAAAGATATTGTAACTGGTATCATAAATACCCATTTCGTTATCCAAATATCTAACGAATTGGTAAAACCCCATTGGTGCTATCAAATCCTGTTTATAACTTGTCGTATTATCGGGTGGAGATATAATGAGTTTCATATCACCATTAGTTGCTGTATTAAAACCATAACCTAAAGCGTCAAGTACAGTGAAATTCTTCATAACCGTATTGATATAGTCGTATTTAAAGGCATTAATATCTTTTTTCTTATAAAGTGCTATTCTCATTACCTGGTTTTCCTGTTGTGCCTGTGATATTCCCCTTTCTGTTGGTTCACCATCTGAGAATGGGCTGTAACTTAAATAGGGTGTGTCAATCACACCAAGGTATTCTCCAGATGAATGTAATCTAAAAGGGGAGTCTTCTTCAAGATCTGTTGCCTTATAGAACGTATTTAGGTTCACCTTCACCACTGGATCTGATATATCTACATCTCTTAAAATCTCATAAAAAATTTTAGGAGGCATATTCATCGTTAAAACCATGAAGGGAAATCTATAATCGAGAAAATTCTTTTTAACAACCAAACTCTCAAAATACATATATGGGATCTCAACATCTTGAATTTTGATCTCTGTGGCAAACAAAAAATCAACTGATGGTTTTTTCAAATGACTTCACCTCCCAAAAATTATTTTTAAAAATGCTTCAAGAATATTGTTATCAGAAAAAAATGTGAAGAATAAAAAATAATATTTTTATGTGGGGAACAACTATAGACAAAAATCGAAAAGTGACGGGGTAAAAACAGACAACAAAGAAGAACTTATAATTTTTAAAATAAATTTAAAAATTATGTTAATAATTTATATAGTACCCCCGTAAGGGATAAGGTACGTTAAATATAAATTATTAACATAATTTATATATTAACTCTTTATTAAACCTATGAGTAAATAATTAGTTCTATTTGTTCTAGAGATTTAACCCGTACTTTCATAAAAAACCAAAGTGACCAAAGAAAAGTTATAAACAAAAGAAATAGTTGTGCCAGATTAAGAGGCTGAGGGGGTGGTGTGGTGCCGCCGCCGGCTGCCGATGACTGTTATGACGGTGATCTTAAATTTAGATGTTATTATTGACTTTTGATTCAGACATTTTTCATTTTTCAATAACAAAATATTAGTCGGAATTAAAAAATAAAATTTAGGAGATGAAATCTTATGTCAGAAATCGAAAATGTGGAATTGGAAAGAAGATTTGAACTAGATGAAAAGAAATTTTATCTCAATTTATTAACAGATGAACACATAAAACCAAATGGTGTACAAACTATTTATTACCAAAACTATATTTATCATGATAGCAATAACCAAATCGAAGAAAGAATAAGAAAGATATCTGGATTGGGTGATTTTGCTGATGCTGAACCCATTTATAAAAAAACAATGAAACTCGGTATAGGCGATACTAGAAAAGAATTCAAAAATAAAATGACTGAAAAAGAATTTGAGTGGTTAAAAGATTATCTTGAAAGAGAACTTGGATACAAACCATTGATTAAATTACACAATGAGTTTGAATATTTTTTAAATGGTAAAATATATACTTTAGAATTATCGAGTTTTTTAAAACCTCATAAACAGAGTTCGATCATTGAACTAGAATTCGATACAATAAACGAAATGGAGTCATTTGAGCCTTTAGATTGGATGGGTAGGGAAATCACTAACGAATATTCGAATGTCGATATATGGAAGAAATATAACCTGATAGGGGAATAATGATAATAGAGGTGATAGGATATGTTGAATACAAAAAAACATAGTTTTATTAATAGGATAAACACAGATAAAGAAGAGTTTCAAACATTAGTAACACAGTTGATGGATATCATACATGAGAGTTATCCTTTAGGGGATTTTAAAATAGGGTGGCTTATAGATGGTGAGTGTTTATTAATAAATAGCCAATACAAACTTAATAATCCAGTGTTTGGTTTCACCAGTGAAGATGAAGATTTTGAAAACCAATTTAACGAAATTTATTCTCATTTATTGAAAAACGATTATATCTATTTTGGTAAAAAAAGTGAGTTTGTCCATTAATAAATATAATCTAACAATATACTAGTGGAAATTAGTGAATTGATCACTTACAATTTATCCTTTGCTCCTGGGATTAATTGTGGCAGCTAATTATCCTTATTCAGCAGCTAAGCAGTTGTCAATTCTTTTTTCAATTTCTAACCATCTCCCTTTTTGATTTGCGGGTGTTGTGAACCGGAAATAAAACAACACCCGTTACATACTTAATTCTAATTCTTATATATTCCCAGGGTAAAACCTGGGATTTTAATTTGGCAAAAATAAACCCAGGGAATAACCCCTGGGTTTTGTTAATCTATTACATACCTTTATTTTTCTGCTGTTCCATATATTTTTTTCTTTCTAAAAATTCCATTTTGGAATCAACCATATCTTCAATTTCAGAATTAGTCATAGTTTCCAATTCTGTTTTAGTTATTTTATCATCGAAGAATTCAAGCAGTTCGATCGTTAGTTCTGATTTCTGTTTGATAGTCTCTCTTGTATCGAACTGTTGATCGTAAAAAAAAGCATATCATTCACATTCTTATTATCGTTTTCAATCCACTTACCACATTCTGTACATTTAAACGGTTCACCTTGGAATTGATACTCTATATCTGATATCAATTCTTGGTCAGCACCATCTGAGATCTCCATCATTAGTTCATCTGGTAGGTTATCTATAGCTTCTTGTATTTCTTCAACCTCATCGTGAATTGTTGAGAATTGAATTGTACCCACATTATCTTTTGTGTCTCTTAAATCTTCAATGGTTAAAAGATCAATGAATAATAAAGATTCAGTGTATGTTTCATGGATGTTATTAACTTCAGCTCTTTTATTGTGCCATAGATATTTAAGTTTTTCATCTGTATCTGTGCTTCTTCTTAATCTCTGTGGTAAATATTCTGATAACCTATTGATGATTAAAATCCTAACCTGTTCATCAATAAACATATATTTTTTAAGATTAGGAGCTGATAACTCTACAGTATATTTAATTTCATCTTTTTCTAAAGTTACTTCTTTTTTCTTACCCATTACTGTTTTGCTTTGTAATTCATCGATTGTTTTGGTTGGATCATATTCGAAATCTTCCATTTCGTTATTCAATGAATTATCAAATATTTCTCTTATATTTTCAGTGGCTTTATTCTGTGTACCACAATGTGGGCAGTTAATAACTGAATCTACCCCTTTATTTGGTGTATTAGCTAAAGCCCATACAGCATTGATTAAAGGTAAATCCCCTGGTGATGTGATTTCTAAGAAAGTAGAAAAGTCAACCTTTTCACCATCTTTAAATTCAAATTCAGAATTCTCAAAGATGGTTTTGATTTTTTCTAAACTCTGGAAGAAACCAAACTCTTTCTCATATAAAACATTATATGCATCCCTTGTTTTAATGAATGTATTGAGTCCGTGCATTTTGATTATATAATTACTTTCAAAAAGAGGGAAAGATACACCTCTGTCTTTTCTACTTATGGTTTTAAGTTTCTGGAGTTTACTTAAATCACCAGCACGCTTTTTATTAGATACTCTGGATTCCATATCGATGACTTTATTTTTTTTCTTGGGTTCTTTATCTTTTTGATCTCTTTTTCTTTTGATCTCTTCTTTTTCTTTTTCTTCCTGTTCCTTAGATTCAATAGCTTTATTGTGTACTTCCGATACAGTCTTTAAAGTGTTTACTGCATCTTTCATACCTTTATCTATTTCCTCCATATCTTCTTTTGGGATTCTATCTTTCATTGTGACCTTTTGTTCTGGTAAATCCATATCGAGATTTAATTCTTTCTTTTCTTCTTTTGTTGGTTTTTCAAAATTGACTTCCTCTTTACTATCCTCGGCTCCATTATTATCTTCAACTTTATCGTCAGCATTTTCTTTAAGAAAATCACTAACTTTATATTTCTTTTTTTCCATTAAATAAACCTCCCATAATGATTTAATATTAATTGTTTACACTAAAAGTTTGTTTCGAGTAAATCTTATCACCCGTTAAAGTCTTTCTTGGGTACCTCTATAGACAAGTCGAATATATTGTTTTTATCAGATATCACATTGAAACTGAAATTATCATCTGTTAATGCTTCAATTTTTACCGAATCAAAACCATCCTTTTCAACAGTCACATCTGACATACCAAAGGGTAAGTATGTTCTGCATTGGCTTCTTAATTCTTCTTCCATTTCAGCTATATTCTGATCTTTGTCTAACATATGCATATAAGAAGGTAAGTCGAAACCTGCATCTGGTTGATGTTGTATAGAATTCTTTTTCATTAATAATAAATTTAAAAACATATTTATTTTTGCGAATTTACCTTTAAGAACACTTTGTTTACTGAATTTATCTATGTTTAATGTATAGTCTAAAACTGCACTTTTATCTATTGTGGTATATTCCAATTTGATACCCCCTATCAAAGAAATTCTTCTATAATAGTGTTCTATTGCTTTTTAAATGGTATGGGAAACAAATGGTATAGTTTAATTATAAAACGGAGGTGTCTTAAGTTGGCTTATAAAAGAAATATACATTGTCCTCTATGTTCTTATAAATCGAAAAACGAAGATAGAGTTGTATCACATATAAAATCGATACATAAAAGAGAATTGAATAAAAAAGGTTTTACTGCAAAGGAATTACTTTATAGAGATAGAAACAAAGATAACCCAAATATTGGCCAGTGTGTTGAGTGTGGCGACGAAGTAGAATGGGATGAATCTAAAGAAAGATACCCAAGATTGTGTGACAAAAGTTCTTGTAAGAGGATTGCTCACAATAGGCATAAAAAAAACACGAAAGAAAAGTACGGTGTAGAATACAGATTAAGAGATCCGAAATATCAAAAGAAGATGTTGAAAAACCATAAAGACGCAAAAAAATATCAGTGGTCAAACAATGGTCCTGAATTTATAGTTGTGGGTAGTGTGGAGTATGAGTTATTAAAAAAGATAGATAAAGAAAATTTATTAGATCCAAAGAAGATTTCAGCACCTGCTGATTTTAATATTTCTTATAAAACACCTGACGGAAAAAAACATAATCATTTTCCTGATTTTTTTGTAAAGGATTTGAATCTTATTATAAGTTGTAAAGATGGATTAAAAAACCCTAATACACACCCAGGTTTTAAAAAAGATAGATTAAAAAACCTATGTGAATATAGAGAGATATTAAATAATACAGATTATAACTATGTACAAATAGAAGGTAAAGAAGAAATTAAAAAAATTTCTAGTATTTTAAAGTCGGTGAAAAAATCTGTTAGAGCTAATTCACGATATGTCATGCCTCCCAGAATAGATTTTGTTATGTATAATGAAAGCCCATCGGAAGGTGTCCATATAGAATTAAATTATTTACTTATAGGTTTGAGAAATGAAGCACCTGTCTTTTTTTTATTATCCCGGGATATCTTAAATTCCAAAGAACTTTATCATTTCAATGGTGAAGATTTATTGATTGTAGATGGGGATAACATTTTAGAGGAGTTTAATTTCTATTGTGTTGATTTACAAGAGACTGATAACTCTATAGATATTTTAAAAATGTATGATGACTTACATTCTTTTAAAGGTGAGACTATGATTGATATTATTTCTTATTATCTAGGTATACCTAATGAATATAGTTTATCTGAAAAAATAGAGACTGTTATCGATAATGTCGGTGGAGAAGAGTCTCTTATAACCTATAAAGATTATAAAGATGAATTCGATGAGAAGTTAAGAGAATTGTCCGAAGAAGAAAAAGGAGATTTAAACGACATCTTTAAAGAACCACTAAAGGGTTTTTTAAATGATATGGCAGGGGGTGCTGATGGTGAGTGAAGTGATATTTGATAATAACTATTATGAAGAGGAATTAATTAAAGAAACTTATGATTTCAATAATAGTGATGATTTAAAAAGGAAGACGAGTGGTTTAATTCCGGTATACATTATATTTAATAATTCAGGTGCTTTAATATCTAAAATTATAACTAAATTCACAAGAGGGGATTTTTCCCATAGTAGTTTATCTTTAACAGGGATGGATGAAATTATTTCTTTTGGTGACGGAAATAAAAATAACGGTATTCAAGTTGAAAACATTTATGAATTTTATTCTAGTAGGTCCCCTGAAAGATTAAAAGTAGTTGCTTTTTTTGTGAGTGAAAGGGATTATGAAAAAATATATGAGGTTCTTGCAAGGTTTAGAAAACAATTTAAAAAGTATAGGTATTCATATAAAGGTTTAATATTATTTCCTTTTCTACCTTCGGTGCCACCACACAACAGTTTATGGGAAAAAGATAAATTCTTTTGTTCTCAATTTTTAAGCTGGTGTTTAGGAAATATTACTAAAGCAATAACAGATGTAAACATATCACCAAATGATTTAAATAAAATAATAGATGAATCAGAGGTTATGAATACACTTGTGTTATTTGATGGGAAGACTGAAGACTTCGACGAAGAGATGATATATAAATTTGAAAAGTCTTTGGATATTAATAAGAATAAGCTGAATAAAAAAGTTAAAAGAAATATAGATTCTAAAAAAGAAATAAATATGACTAATTTTTTTAAAGAAAGTGGCGATGATTTAATTTCAGAATTAACTGCTGATTTAATTAATTTGGTTTATCAAGAAGAACTATCTGAGGATGAAAAGTACAGATACAATAATAAATTGAATATGGTTATTAATGCGTACCAAAAAGACTAATGGGATTTTAATTATATATTATTAAAGAGAAGTGATAGAATAATAAATTAAACATACAGTTTTAAAACAGTTAAAGGAGTTGATTCATATGAAATAAAGAAAAAATTTTTACACACAACAAAAGAAGTAGATAAGAGAATCAAAAAGATTTAATTAATTAATTAATTAAAAACTAAAAAATTTAAAGAGGAGATGGTTTTAAATGAACACAGTATTTACTAAGCCGATTTCGCACGATAGTCTACAAAGAATGTTTGACAATATTGATATGAGTTTGGACGCAATCAATAATAGTAGACAGTTGATTTGTCCACACATGAAAGAAGTTGGATCCAATAACATGGATGAAGAAACTTCTTTTAAATCTCAAGCTAAAAAAGTTGGGGAGAAAACTCTAAGTTTCTATATTGATGATCACGAGATTACATTGAAGGGTAACATGTTTCAGTGTCATGTCTGTGGTTCAAGGTTCTTTGTACCTATGCAGAGACTTAAAGAAACAGATAGTGAATTAGAAAGATTTGCTAGTTGGGCACAAATGTTCCTTAACACATTGAAACTTTTCAAAGGTTTCGTTTATGCGGATCCTATTATTCGTGGAGGTTTCGATGGAGATATGGGACTTAATGTTCCAAAGAAAGTTCGTGCCAATGTTGGTACACCATATTTAAAAGAACTTGCTGGCATGAATGTCCACATGAGTTCAGATTCTAGAGCAGCTAGAGCTGATAGAAGTCTTCAGCTTGATAGAGCATTGTTTATTGCTCACCTTGAGGCTTTAGAAGAAATCTATTCTGCAATCGTTCGTTACTTACAGGGCGAAGAAGTAATTATGTCAGAAGAAGATTTAGAACTCGGTGCTTTCATGACAGGTGTTGGTGATGGTGGATATAACCCATATAGAGGTGATGTCCCAAACGCTTATGTTGACAGTAGAAGAGAACCAAGATACTTGGATTCCATCGTTCAACCTAATGAGCGAGAAACCAATATTGGTGGAAGACCAAGACAGCAAGCCACAAGAACAGCAAGTAAAGAAAAAAAATCATCAGGTAAAAAATCTGGTGGAATGAAAAAAGATGTGTAAATAAAAAGTGCGAGGGTTGATTCCCTCGCTTTTTTTTTGTTAATTTTGTGCGTTCCTAGGTAATAATACTTTCTTGGAACAATCATCATAGAACCTATTATTAGGAAAGGTGATGATGAAATGAGTGTGAAAGAACATTTTGAAAGTTATATAAAATTCCCAATTGTGAATCCAAAGGTTAATAAATATATAGAGAATTTTGTTACAGAAAATATTGATGTATTGGGTTCTATAGGTGTGGATCAAAAATTAGTTTTTGGTGACGAGAGAAAAAAGAGATTTTTAGATTTATACGGTTTTGATGAAAGGTCTTTTAAAAGGTTTATGAGAGGAAATAAAGTTATAAAATCCAATTTTAAACATTCAAGAAAACCTGAATATCTTTTGCCTGTGACATCTTATGCTCTTGCTTCTAAAAAAATAAAAGATAATTTTTTGTATTTTTTATCGATTATGATTTATACCAATAAACATCAAAAGTATTTCGAGTATGGTGTTAATCAAGAGAGAATGGAATATACTATATCTAAATTATCGAATAGGTATCTTCTTAAAAAGAATGGGACAATTTTAAAAACTTTACAGGAAACAACTGATACAATAAAAAATGCAAGAATTGGTAGTAAGACTTTTAAAGAAAGAATAAAAAGATTAAACGATGAAGATTACCTACAGATTGTAAACCGTTTTGATACGAGTATTAATTTGATGATGAAGAACATAGCAAACGAATACTATGAAAATGATACTGTTGTTTGGAAAGATGAAGAAATTCTTGATAGAGAGAATTTAAGAACTACAACTAATGATTCTCTTAAATTTGAAAATGTCAAAACAAATTTATCCGATAAGACAATTAAATACGGTTTGGATACATCTATACTTAAAGAAACAAACGGAATGAAATATTCCAAACAAATGAAAGAGTTACTGAATAACCATTCCAAAGAGATATCAGATCTTTATGAAATGATCCTTGATGATTATATGAAAAATACTGCTGTGCCTGGTATTGAATATGCGAAAAGATATGGGTTTGTGAAGTATTACAAAAATTCGAGAAAAAAAGATAAAAATATAAAAAGAAAGATAGAAAAATTAATGAATAAAGTTGACGATATAAATAGATATAAATTTTCTAAAGTTCTAAATAGATATTTGGTTGCATCAATCCATAAAGAATTACAGAATGTTTAAAGGAGGAAATTATGAAAAAGTCTGGAATCAAAAAAGCTAAAAAAAGAATATTAGATTTTTTTTCTGATGTCGACAAATCTGGAAAAAATGTTGAGCTCTATAAAGAAAAATTTAAAAATATGACAGATAAAGAATTCGTTGAAATGATTAAGCAAGGATTATTAAAATTATATATCAAACCCTTTGATATAGAGCCAACATTAGAGGATGCAAAAAGAGCGTGTGAACATGTGGGTCTACCAACTGAAGAAGAAATAACTTTACCTTTTTTATATGAAGATGAAGAATTGGGGGCTGCTATCAGTAATGAAAAGGTCATGGTTCTTGAAATACCTTTTAAAAGATTACAGCAGATGATATATAAAGAAAACTCCTCCTCATCAGATATGACAACACGGGATAAAACTAACCAACCGATTAAGGATTCAAAGTCAGCGAAAATATCCGATCAAGAAGTTAGTGTTTTAGATTATAAAGGTTTTGAAAAAACATTAGAAGAGTTTTTAACATTTAGAGCAGACCATACGATAAGTAAAAATGAGGCTTATGATAATATTGTGAAATCAGGAAAAACAAATATACCTGATAGTATAAATGATCCAGAAAGTAAAGTTGCTGTCAATTATTTGCATGCTTTATTTTTGGCTATGGGTATATCCACAGATTTAATAGAAGATTTAGATCAATTATAAAAAGGAGTGTTAAAGAATGTTTGCTAAAATAATGGATTTAGATAATGAAGAAATTAAAGATTATTTAATTAGTATTCTACCTTGGTTAATAATTTTATTGATGGCTTTTAATATGTATTATCAGCAGGTTCAGTTCTCTGAGTTTAAAAGTTCAATCATAGCAAGAACTCAGTTTGAGACAACTAAGGAATTTAAAAATGAAATTAATATTTTAAGTGAAGAAATATCTGGTCTTAGAGAAGAGATAAAAAATTATAAAGAAGACAATGAAAAAGAAATGGCTGCCGTTGTGAATAATGGAGATGAAGAAAAAAGATTATTAGAAAACTACCAATATATCATGAGTAGAGAAAATGGTTTGTCAAAACAAAATATTTTAACATTGGAAAAATATGCTAAAACTAAAGATATGCCAGATATAAATCCACACTTGGTTTTTGCTATGCAATATGTGGAATCAAGATTTAATCCTAATTCTGAAAATGGTGGTGTTTATGGTTTAGGACAAATAAGTTTATCGACTGCAAAATACATCAAAGATTATTTTGGGTATAATGATATCATAAATGAAAACACTTTAAAGGATCCAAATTTAAATATAAAATATCATGTTTCATATCTTAAACTTTTATATAAGACTAAAGGTAGAAATTGGTATAATGTAATTATGGTTTATTCTGGTGCAAAAATGGCTGATGACCCCAATGCTTTTATGTGGAAATACATTGGTAAAATGAATGATTTTCTTTCTAAAACAAGGGGTACTAGTTTCCAAAAAATAATAGCAGATAAGGATTTTAAAATAAAGCTGGAATGATAAATAATTTTTTTATATCCACAACAATTTTTTGAAGGAGAAATAAACATATTTGGGAGGGAACATTATGGCTAAAAAAAACACATCTACTGATGATATGGAGCTAGGTTTATTTAAAACTGGTTTCCCTATGTTTGACCTTTTGGTTGGTAGAGACCATGTCACAGATAAAGAAAACCCTGATGAGTTTGTGAAAATAAGGGGTCTACGTTCTGGTTCTATGGTTTCATGTTTTGCAAAATCAACATATGGAAAAACCACATTGCTTTTAAATAAAGCTGGTAATATAATAAGAAAATATAAATATGATGCAGAACCACAATTGCATATAGTTGATGCTGAGGGTGGTGCTGAGTTAGCTAGAGTTTGTGCTACAACAGGTATACCTTATGATAAAAATGTAAATCAAAGGATAAAGGTTTATCCAAGACATAAGGTTACAACTGAAAAAATGTATGATTGGTTTTTGGAATTGTATGAGGAGAAAAGAAAAAATAAAGATAAATATTTGGGTGAAGTTGTTTTGGGTAATGGTAGAAAAGCAAAAAGATATTTACCTACAATTTGGTTTATAGATTCAATCTCATCACTCATACCTGAAAAATTAAAAGATAAAAATCAGGTTGATGAAATGTATGCGGCAACAAAGGCTAGAGTCAATAATAATTATATTGAGAAAATGCGTGATAAAGCAAGCGAAGTTAATATTATGATTTTTTTGATTCAACATGAGGGTAACACCATTAATACCAGTTTTTATGCACCTAGAGAAAATAGGGGTTATAGTAGTGATATAAAACCTAAGGGTGGTACTAAAGCTATTTTTGAATCTGATGTGTCTATCTGGATAAGTAGGATAGTTGCACATAATAAAAAGAAGACAAATAAGAAATATTCTAATGAAAAAGGTTTTACATCCATAATGGAAGCAACTATAGTAAAAAATAGGTATGGTGAAGCTAATAATAGAACCAAATATTCACTGGTACAACATAGGGAATATGGTTTTGATCCACTTCATTCTTATCTTTTTGATGTTTTAGAAAAAACAGATGTCATACAAACTAAAAGGGGTTCTGGTTGGAGGTCACTGGAAGGGTACGATGATAAATTTTATGAATCTGATATTCTTAATTTAATAGAGACTGATGCAGATTTTAGAATAGCTTTATCTAAAGAAGTATCCAAAGCTTTTCATGATACTATTAGATACCAAGATACTGATGATATATTAAAGAATGCACAAAATTTAATAGACGATCTTTTGTAGTGCTATAAAATATTAACTCCTCCTTAATTATATATTATAATGGTGAACGAATAAATAATAATTTAAAAAGGAGGAGTTAAAATGAATGTTAATTTAAAAAATTTAATTACTGATTTGAATGGAAAAAGAATATTTTATTTAAGTGATGAAGATTTAGGAGAAGAAAAAATGTTGAAACCTGATAACATCGATATTGAACCACCACCTCTATTAAGAGATACAAAAAACAATATAGAGGATTTGGATATTGATGGTTTAAATAAGATACCATTTTATGAGACCATAGGTGGTGCCTTAAGATATTACGGTGAAGACTTTGATGGTGAGAAATTATATGTTTACTCACCAGTTAAAGAATTTGAAAATGTCAACATAATAGAGAATGAGGACTTAATTAAGATTACACCAATGTTTAAATATCTTGATGAACTTTGGGTTATGGAAAATGTTAAAGTTAAATGTTTAGGTATAATAAAGATGGTTAAAAATGGGGGTGATTGGGATTGGAAATGGGTTGGTTATTCTTCAGAGATGGGTGAATTAGTAAGGGAAAATATAGATAAGAATGAACCCGAATACTTAGAGAAGATACCAACATACATGAAAAAACTGGTTGAAAAAATGAAACTCAATAAGATACCAAAAAAAGAGATGGTTCATAAAATTTTAAATAACCCAAAACTTGATATACCAATGACAGATACAGGAATAAAACCTGGAGACTTTGTTCCTATTGTGAAAATCAATATGTTGACTGGTAGACACTTTACGATGTATTATAAAATCAAATATATAGAATATGAATCTAAAGTGGTCGTTTATTATAAATCACCTTGGACATATGAGTATGAAGAGGATATATTTGAAACTATAAATAATGGTTACATTTATATACGTTTATACAAATAAGGAGTTGATTGATATGGAGTTCAGTAAAAAGATTAGAGGTATGGTTGCAAATGCTAGACAAGAACCTGAAGACAAATTAGAAGAGTATTCTGGTAAAGGTAATACAGTTCCTTTTGCGGGGAAGGTGATGCCCAATAGGGGCATCATGCATTCAGCCGCTTTAGACCAATTCGTAGAACCAATCGATGGTGATATACCACAGTGTAATACGATATATGCTAACGATATTTTTCGTTCTACAGAGCAACTGTTCGCTAAAGATGATATGGAGATACTTCATATTATACCAAAAGTTATTGCTGGTAAAGAAACATGTGTTAAAGCATATATTCTAAAAGATAAAGATGATAAAATTCATTTACACATCAATCCTGGTTTTAAAGAAACAAATGAATCTTACGGTTTCAGGGTTGATTCATCATTAGATGAAAAAGAAGTGGGTGATAAATTATCTAGTGAGGACACGATAATGAGACCACATGCCTTTGATAAGAACGGCATTTATAAAGGTGGAATAAATGCAAACACAATATACATGACAGCTTGGGAAACAGTTGAAGATGCATTTTTGGCTTCAGAGAGTTTCATGAAAAAAGCTGCCAACTATAAAGTTTTCCACTATAAAGATGAATTTGATTTAGACAATGCAGTTATTAAAAATTTATATGGGGATATGAATAATTACAAACCATTCCCTATGATTGGTGAAAAGATACAAGATAATCCAGATAATAAATATGCTAATACAGCTGGTTTCTTATTATCTTATTCCACCAATGCATCAAATGAAACTTTTCTGCGTTCCAATGAGAATCTGATGAAGATATCACAGGACGACACATTTAAAAAATATCCTGATGGTTCTGTTATAGTGGATATAACAGTTAGACAAGCTAGAGGTCAAGAATGTAAATCTGAATTTCTAAAAGGTTTGATTGATGACAATAGGGAATTCGAATTAGAAATATATGATTTATTAAATGAATACAAAGATGAAGGGTACGAGTTTTCAATCGATACCGAAGACCAGTATTTAAAATACCAGTATATTTATGAGAGGATAGCACCCAATGATGAACCATACACATTTAGAAGAGGTAAACACGGGTATGTTCCTTCTAATAAAATTTTGATTGATATTAAAATGGTTAAAATAAATATACCATTTACTGGTCAGAAATTCACAGGACAACATGGAAACAAAGGTGTTTGTTCGGTTGTTGTCCCTGATAAGGATGGAGATCTAAGGGATATGAAATGTGCAGGAGTTTTTAAAGATGGTACAATAAAAACAGAAGATGGTAGAAATGTTGATTTTGTTATGTCAACAGCTGGTGTGATATCTCGTGCTAACCCGGGACAGTTGGATGTTAGAACCATAAATCAAATGTCATATAAGGTGGTTAAACATTTAAAAGATAACGACGATGAATACTCTGTTGCTGATAAATTAGATATCATAATGATGTTTGTTAAAATATTTTCTGATAAGCAAGTTGAAGCTTATGAAGAATTAGTAGAAGAGTTTGGTCCGGAGCATTTTCTAGATTATATCTATGAAGAAGGTATACTTTGGAATTTAAAACCATTCTCTCATGGTATTACTGCAAACACTTATTTTATTGCGACAGAGTTTATGGATGAGGTTGGAATTGATTATGGTGATTTTGGTAAAGACTGGGTTTTGGTTGATGGTGAAAAAAGATTTAAAGCTGAGAATGCATCCATGTATATTTATCTTTTAAAACAGGATGCTCTAAAAAATATGTCAATAAGAACCAGGGGTGCCTATAATCAAAAAGACTCACCAACGAAAACTGAAAGTAAGAAAAAGCATACAGAAAAATATAGTAGTACACCCATAAAACAATCTTCAGATGATATGTTTTTATTGATGGGTATGCTTGAACCGGAAACTGTTAAGGGGATATTTTCAACTTCTGATTCATCGATAGTGGAAACACTAGAAGCACATCTTTCAATAATGGGTGTTGAATTATCTAAGGATTAAAATCATAAATGATTTATGATTATATATTATTAGAGTGAAGCAAGTTGAATATTAAAAAATATTTTAAAAGGAGATGTTAAGTATGAGTTTAGTTATTAAGAATTTGGTGAAAAGCTTAAACGTTGATGAGAAGAATGGTAATGTTTATCTCGCAGATGGTAATGGTAAAGGCAATAGTCAAGAGGGTGACAAGTTTGTGAATGTTGTTAAAGGAACAACATATCCAATTGAGGGTTTAACTTTTATCGAGGGTAGCGATGATAATTACATGATTCCTGATGATATGTCTGGTATGTATTTGGGTAAAGGTAACAAAGTAACAGGTTTACCTGATGATGATTATCTTATCGGTAATTGGAAGCTGGCATCAGTAAATCCTAAACACTATGAAAGAAATACCAGAAGTACAGCTGGGGGAAGAAGTAGTGGTGGAAGAAAACCTAAGGTTACTATCAAAGAAAAGTTTAAAAGAAGTAAATCAGATAGTAGACCGACCGATGCTATTAAAGCGACACTGAATAGTATTATTCCATACGAAACTAATGATCTCACAAAAGGTGAGACAAAAGATTTAGAAAACATCGTGAATAATGTAGAGAAGAACACAGCATCTTATGATGACATGTTCTACTTATTAGATATTCTCGGTATTCGTAATGAGGTTGTTATTGGAGGTAAAAACCCTAATGGTGTATCCATGGGGAAAATTTATGTCAGAGTATAATTAAAAAAAGGGGGTCTTTGTTATGTCATTGATAATCAAGGATATAAATAGATGTATTGTTGGAAAAAATAAATTTAATTTAGTCTATACAAAAGATAATGATGCAGCAGGGATTAAAGAAGACCTCCTGTTAAATACAAGGACAGAACAAATTAAATCAAAAGATGAGATGACTTGTATTTATACAGAAGATGGGGATTGTTACTTATTCCCAAAGGATGAAGAAAAAAAATATATATCTAAAAAGGGTAAGGTTTCGCGATTACCAAAAGACGTATATTTGATTGATAATTGGCTCAGGACATCATCATCGGACACTGATATATTAAAGATGGTTGGTGATGATTATGTTATTACAGAAAAATTCCATCCAGCCGGTGGTGATGATGAGCTAACACTTCTAGCAAAAAATGTTATGAATCAGGTTATTCCAATAGTTATAAAAATACAGGGTAAATCTGATAAGACATGGCTTGATGCCAGAATGAAAGAAATAGAAAAGAATTCAATTTCAGCAAAGATGTTTCTTCAACTTTGTCAGACTTTAAATCTTCATGTTGATATGAGAGTTTATAGAGAAGAATTTGAAGGGGAAGAATTCATTGAGCAGAAAAGAAAATTAATTTAAAGGAGATGGTGAAAAATGAATGGAAATAGAAATCAGATTTTCAATGATATTATTGATGCTATGGAATATCACATCGATAATAATTTATCAGGTGGTGTGATAAGTAATGATAGAATGGAAGAGATTAATATGATGCTTTTCAATCACCTAGCCAAGGGCTCTAATAACCGAGATAGACAATTGGTTATTAACCGTAAAGTTAGAGGAAGAAGAGGTGAATCTGATAAAGATTTTAAGTTAAGGTTAAGGGTTGATGTTGATGAAAGTCTGCGTTCCCGAAGACCACATGTTGACAGATCAAGAATTGCTGAAAGGGAATCCAATGACCTTAGAGAGGTTTTTGAAAGATACACAATGAGTGTTTCAGAAATGGATAATAAAAGAGATATTGTTCAGCTTTATGTTAATACTTATATGTGTATAGAGGATGGATTTGCTGATATGTTTGAGGAACTCTTTCAGGATGGGAAGATGTCAGATCCAGGGTACCTCGATATGATTGCCAGTGGTGAAGTCTTCTATGAGTATGGCGGCTTTAGAATATTCCCAATGGCAAATGAATCAACATGGTCTTTAAGTTATGAGACCACACCATTAATCTCAACTGGAATCAAAAACGATTTTGGTTGGAATAATTAATGTGGTGTATAAAATAGCGGTTATTATGGCCGCTATTTTTTTCTTTAATATAGAAAAAAGGGAGATGATATTGTGGCAAGCAATATGACTAATAGACTATACGAATTGATGCAGGAAAAGATTGTAAACGAATCTATATTAGATCCGGAATTGAGGGACATGATACCAGTTGTGATTGAGACATTAAAGAAACTACCAAAGCTAACGATGGTGGGTTATAGGAAAGAAAGAATAAATCCTAGAAAACAATTTGAAATCGAAATGGAAGATTCAATAATTAAGAAAACAAACAATACAAAAAGAAATAATGTTGAGTATTCAATAGATTTAGAAGAAAGCAAAGTAGACATCTTGAGATGTTATTTCATAATAACACCAGAGATTATTTCTGACTCTAAAAAAGATGTCGCAATCACAAATACTAAATATAAACTTCTTAGGGTTATGGATAGGTTGGATGAAGTTTTTGAAAGTGAACTTTTAACTGAGTTACTAGAAAGTAAAGATAGAGTCTCAACTGAAAATGTGGACCCTGAAAACGAAGATGTGAATATGGTTTTGGAAGTTCCATTTTTAGTACCAAGGTTGGTTGATGGACAATATTTTCTATTAAACAACAGAAGATTTTTCTCTGCTTTCTATTTACAAAGAGAAGCTAGAGTCACCAATGAAGGGAAACTAGAGATAGTAAATATTAACCCTGGTGCATATAATGGGGAAGACGAAATACTTTCTTATATCTACCTTACAGACGAAGAAACTGAAGAAGAGGTTATAGAATATTATTTCTTTGGTAATAAGTTGAATCCGTTTTGTTTCTTACCAAATAATATAAAACTCCATAAAATGTTTCCCGAGTATTTTTCATATAGAGCAAGGGTTTATAATGATAAAAGGAATAAAATAGAACCCGAAACTAAAGAAGGAAAAATACTTTTGAGAACATACAATAAATGGAGAAACGAGGATAGGGCTAAGTTTAGAAGGGCTAGAAAGAAATCTTTAGAAGGTGATGAAGAAAACGATTATGTTTATAAGTTGATCAGTAAAATAAATCCCGATGAGATAGTGGATGCAATAAATGCTGTTTTGAATCCGGGTGACCAAATTATAATGTTTGATATCCATAAATCTTTAAGGAAGTTTTTAAAGATTAATATAATAGATTCATTCCCTGGCTTTAGAAAAAGACAGCAACCTAGCATGGTAAAGAAAAGATATAGGATAAATCCTGAAACCGTAGTAATGATAATGAAAATGAAAAAACAATATACATCAACTGTGGTTCAGGCAGCTAACACTATAGATTTATTTCCTAGGTTCACTTATATTTCTGAAATGGAAAGTGGTTCTAAAATAAAAGATAAGAACTTACGAAAATTCAGAAAAAAACATGTCGGTTTAATTGACCCTATAGCCACATCCACATCTGAGAATTTGGGTTTATCTGGTGGTATGGTTTTTTCTGTTCCAGATAAACATATAATGAGGTAGGTGATTAAAATGAACTCAACATTCTATTACCTATATTTAGATTGGGATGGGAGTGTATGGTTGAGTAACTTTTAATTAAAAGCGACCCTTTATTGGGTCGTTTTATTTTTTTATTATCAAAAACAATTCTTTAGGATATATACAAACCAAAGGGTGTGGAAATTATGTGGCTTAGATATATAAGGTTAGAAAACTATACTTTTTTTAATTCGGGCATGGATAAAAATGTGGTGGAAATGGAATTTGATAAAGAGGATGATATTGTAGTTATAAGTGGTGATAATGGGTCTGGTAAAACAACATTCACTAAACTTGCTCACAGTCCTTTACCGAAGATAGATAATAACTATGGTATAATTAAAAATCATGCTGGTAAAAAAATTCAAATATACGTTGATGAAAAAAATGACAGAGAAATAGAAGTTATCCATAACTTCAATCCTAAAAAGGATACACATTCATGTGATTCTTTTATGAACATTATAGAAGACGGGGAGAAAAAGGAACTAAACAATAATGGCAGTGTTAGGTCTTTTTATGATCTTGTAGAGGAGTATTTTGGTATAACAAGAAACAATGAAGATGTTTTATATACGGCTGTTAAGGAATTGGGTTTAGTGACTAAGACAGCAGCTGAAAGAAGAGAGTATGTTAAAGGATTTATAAATGGTCTTGAAGAAATAGATGATAGGTATAAGGTAGTTAATGAAAAATACTCTATAATAAAAAAAGAGCTTAAAGCTAATGAGATTAAATTAAAAAAATATCCAGATAGTGACGAGATGAAATCAGAGATAAAAGAAATGAAAAAAATGGTTACTATCAAAAAATCTGAATTAAAAAATATCCATAAAAAGATGGGTACTATAGAAAATATATCTGAAGACGAGTTAAAAGAAATAAAAGAAACAAAAAAGAAATATCAAAAGGATATATCTGATGCAAAAGAGGCTATAAAGATATTGGGAAAATTGGATTCAAATAAATCTTTAAAATATAATGAAGATGAATATAAAGGATATCTCAAAAGAAATAAAAAGAAACTTAAAGATATTGAAGAAGAAATAAAATCAAAAAATAAAGCTCTTATAAATTTAAAGAAAGACTCGAAGGGTTTGGTTAAATTAAAAGAGGATAGACAATACGTTGAGTCTTTAGGTGAGAGATTAAACGAAGTTGATGACGAGATAAAGGGTATCAAAACAGATTATACTTATGAGGAATACTCTGAGATTAAAACCTTTATTAATAATGTCATCACATCCTTAGATATGTTATCTAATAATATTATTGAGATTGGTTCATTAAAAAGAGATTTAAAAAAAGAATTGGAAAAAAATAAAAAAGATATTGAAGATTTGACTAAAGAACAAAATGAAATCAAAAAGAATATGGAGTCTATATCTGGTTCCTATGGTGGTTTTTTTGATGAAAATATAAAACCACATCCTAAGTGTGAATTTGAAAGTTGTGATTTAAGACAGGCTTTTAATGGATACATCACCAATATGGATGAAATAAATGAGTTGTCTACCAAACTTAATTTGATTTCTGAGAAGATAGAAAACATTGAAGAAGAAACACAAATTATAAATAATGATCTTCAGTGGAAAGAAAGATATGATAGATTAGTTTCAGAGCTAGAAGATAGAGATACATTATTAAAAAAGGATGAAGATTTAAAAAATCTAACAAAAGACAAAATTTTTAATACTTTAAAAATAGGGAAATATTCTCAATTAGAAAATAAGATCTCTGTAAAATTTGATAAGTTAGATAAGTATTTTAAATATTTGGATGATAAAAAAAGATATGAGTCTTTTAATTCTGTTTCTGAAAAGGAGAATGATCTTTTAGATAGGTATGAAAAAGAAAAGGAAAAGATTTTAGAAAAAAGAGAAGAATTAAATGAGAAGAAAAAAGAAATAGAAAAGAAGGTAAAAAAATATAAAGATAAAATAGATAAATTATCTATTGGTTTTAATAATAATCTGGTAGAGAATTTAAATATGGAATCTTTAAAAGAAATAATAAAAGAGCGAGAACTGTCATTGGAAAAATTGGATAAACAGTTAGAAGAAATCCAAAAGAAAATAGAGAGTAAAAAAGCTTTAGAAAAAAATGAGAAAACTATCAATGAAGAACTGAAGACATATGAAAAAAGAGTAGAAAAACTCAATGAAGATTTAACCATTATGAAACATCTGGAGAAAGAATTCGTTCGATTAAATAAAGAAGAAAAGATAACTTATGCTATAAGAGAAACACTTAGAATACATTTACCTATAACTTTAATTGATTCTTTTCTTGAAAGTGTAAAGCTATATGCTAATAAGTTTTTGAAAGATGCTAATTTAGAATATAGGGTTTCTGATTTTGAGATATCAGAAAACACATTTAGGATTGAATCTATGAAAAAAAATCATATTTATACCGATGTTTCAAATATGAGTGACGGCGAAACATGTTTTATGTCTTTAGCAATATCGTTTGCCATACAGGTTGTTTTAGATTCATTAAACAATTATAAAATTGTGGCTTTAGATGAAATGGACTCTCTTTTAAAAGATTCAAGAAAGAAAAAATATATGGATATAGTTATGTCTCAGTTTTCTAACTTCGATTTGTCACAGATGTTTATTGTGACACATAATGAGTATTTTAATGATTTAAATAATGTATCCCATATATGTCTTAAGGATTCGACTGTAGATAAATTTGATAAATCAAAGAAGATAATTTACCATTATGACGATTGAGTTCTATGATTATATATTATATATGCGAAATGAAAAAATTATTTAATCAATATAAGGAGTTGATTTTATGGAGATGGATAGAAAAGTTTATTTTGTAGTTAGGAATGAAAAAGAATTAGAGTTTAATGTTTATCAAAGGAGTTATATTTTTCATGCAAGTCAAAAGAAGTCTTATGATGGTAAGACTATAAAATCGATTGAGGCAACATGTTCTCAATTAAACCATTTTATTCTTTATTTAGAAAGAAGAATGGAAGATGAATCAATAGATGAATCAGAAGGTGATTTAGGATACTTTATAGTTAAGATGATGCGTCTAAATGATTTATTAGATAGAAATAATATGGATCAAGCAGTTTGGGAGGAAGTAAAAGAAAAGTCAACCAGATTTTATGATGAAAAGCTGAAGTATTTTAAAAGGGTGGTAACTGAAGAGTTAGTAAACGATGTACACTTGGGGACTTTAATATCAGATTATGTCTATTCAAACACACTTAAAAACTTAACTTCGGCAGATAATATAAAGGAGAAGTTGTTTTATAGTGATATTCATATTTATCATTGTCTATCAGTTTATACTAAAATATTATATTTTATGTATTTTAGATTTTCTGACGAGACATCTTATAAAAGGATATCTAAATCAATAACTATAGAACTATCATCTTTGATGAATCAGATGGCTTTAGATATCTTCCCTAAGGAATACACCAGAATTAACAATATTTCTTTTATGGATAGATTGTTTAATTACATTCAATTCCAGAATAGAATAAATTCTAGAACACATACTAAATTACAGGATAAATTTTCTGCTATAGGTTATAGTGAAGAGTCACTTTCGATTAGTATGTTAGATAGTGTTATTTCTTCTCTTAAAAATTTCGGTGTGATAACTTATAAAAGGAGCAGAGGTAAAAGAAAAACTTTCGATATATTTAAACACAAATATGAAAATTGGGGTTATGTTGCTAAGAACACAGCAGCAATTATTTCTTCTACAACCAAAAGAACTGTGAGTTATATGTTTGCTCAGACCACACCTTATGTTATAAATAAGAAATCACCGACTGTTATGGTCGATGGTGTTTCGGAAAGCAGTAAGTATGAGATACTTTTAGAAAAGAAAAACAAAGAACATTATCAGGACATGAAAAGAATTAAACGGTATATTATCAATGATTGTTATGAAAATATATCAGCCGAAAGTCGTGATGAGATTGATAAACTATTGGAAGGTGACACAGATATAAGACATCAATTAAATAAATTTATGGTGTCTTTATTTTTGGAACAAAATTACGAAGCCAATGTTTTGGATCTTATAACCTATGAGGAATTTTTAACTATACTGTTTAGGGTTTATGAAAGGATGGATAAATACTATAGAATAAAACATGCCTTAATTTCCCCGGTGGGAAACAGGTTAAATGGTATCCGGGTAAGAGAAAAAGATTTAGAAGGCTTATTGTTTTATAAGAATTGTAATAAACCAAAAACTATAAAGATACTAAATAAAATAGTTGGTTATTCTTATACATTCAACCGTGATGTTGTTAGGAATTTAAATATCAAAGATGAGATGATAGATTTTATTGCGGACGGTCTAGTGATATGATTGAACCTAAACAGAAGATAGTTGATTTTTTAATAGATCGTTATGATGCAAAAGTACAAAATAACGGTATATGGTATAAGATACGATGTCCTTTTTGTGGTGATAGTAATAAACATAAGTATTCAAGGCATCTTAATATAAGGATACCCCATGATGATAACATGATGGTTGCTAAATGTTTTCAACCTAAATGTGATGTGGGTGGTCTTTTAAATAGAGACCACCTTGTAAAAATGGGGATGTCAGATACTTCTGTTTTAAAATTCATAACCGATAAAGCTAAAGTGAATAGGTCTATCGTTAATAAAATCTCATCTACCAATTTGCATTTAGCCTTACCAGATAAACCGTATGATGAGGTTTCAAAATATTTTAAAGCACGAACCAATGTTCCTTTAAACGATAAAAGTATCAAAAGGTATAATGTTGTGGGGGATTTCGGTTGGTTTTTGGAAAGGAATAAAAATAAGTTTAAAGAAAATCGGAGATTAAACAAGTTAAAAGAAAATGAAAAAGAAGGGTATAGATATATAGGCTTTTTAAATGAGACAGGGACATTTATGAATGTACGTTCCATAAATGATGATAGGAAAAAACATATAAAAGTCCCTATCGTTAAATTTCCTATATATGTTTACCATAAACCTTATGCTATAGATGATAATTTTGATATCACACAGGATGAAGTTTATATAGTTTTAGCTGAGGGTATATTTGACACTATAAACATTAGTAATTACCTTGGGGGTATAAATGCCTTATATGTACAAACAGGCTCAGCAGGCGGTATGTATGGTATGTTTAAGAGGTTATCTAAATACTATTATGTTGACTGGATGTTTGTTAGGGATGAAGATGTGGAAATAAGTTTCTTTAAGAATATAAAAAAATACAATGATTATAGGTTCAGGAACAAAGCTTATGTAGTTTATAATGAACTATCTAAAGATTTTGGTGATTTTAGAGAACCTGTAAGAATGCATAAAATAAAAATATAAGGAGGAAAACATTGTTAAATTATATTCTTAAAATATTCGTAAACATAAAGAACTATTTTTCTAAAGGTGATTCTAATAAGTCTAGAAGAATAGCAAAGAGAATTGTCGATGATAATGATATTGTCAATTTAAATGGTATAATAGATTATATGAGGAAAAATTTTGATTATGGTAGTGATCCCCTTAATGGTATAATTGACACTCAATATGACTTGGACAAAATAATTGAGGTTGGTGGTGTTGATGATTGTGATGGATTTGCTATAATTTCAAAAAGATTATGTTCTGCAATTGGTTTACAATCTAAAATATTAACTTACGTACCTTTAAATATTACTAAATCACATGTGATTTCAGTTATTGAGATTAATGATGTTTTTGATGCTGAAAAATTGGGGAAAGAGAAAATTATAAAAAATAAAAAACCATATTATATGGTAATCAGTGTTAAGAATATTTATGGTTCATTTGATAGTATAGAAGAAATTATTTCTTTCTTTGAAGAAAAAATTGATAGTAAAATAATTGCTTATGATTTAAGAGACGGTATAAATTAATAAAACAAAGCAGGGTATTTCACCCTGCCTATTTTTTTTATATTTTTCCTTTTATTTGTGTTCTAGTTTTATTAAAATTTAGTTTATCCTTTACAGATCTTATCTCTATTTTAACATTATGTTCTTTTGCTTTTTTTATTCCTTCTCTCATACCAGATGAAAAACCGTTGTCTGTGTATACTGCACAGAGGTCAGCCTTTTCATACCAACTTATGCCAGCTTCAATACCCATTTGTCTTTCTTTTGGTATATTATCGTTTAGAACTTGAGTGTATAAGAGGTGGCTTGCTATTGGGGCTTCTCCACGTAATAGGGAATCTAATAAAGCTAACCTTGCATATTTGGTGTTTTCTTTACAGTCACCTTTATAGGGTGATTCGATTATTACATTCTTCATATTCATCACTCAAATCTATTTCGGTATTTATCATCCATTCTTGACCTTTTTCTTTATGCCAAATAAATGATTGGTTTCTTGGGTGGGATAAATATCCTTTATTAAAATGCCAATCATCTCGACCCGTAACAGATGCTAAGTTTCTAACTATAACACCATTATCCTCTTTTGATAATTCTGAATGCAAATGGGCACCATGCCATTCATGGAATGTTGTTTCTGACCAATCTTTTTTCGCCTCGACTTGCATACACCCAAATATCCTTTTTCTTTCTTTGTCTAGATGTGTAAAACCAATTAAGCTTTCACCGTAACGTACATACTTTCTGCTTGCAGGATTAGTGTTTACATTGACATCTTCGTTTTCTCTATACCATGATTTTATGTTGACTATGCTGTGGAAGGATGCCATCCAGTCGTGATTTCCTGGTACTAAGAAAACATTAACTGGTGCTATTTGTGATAATAGGTCTATTCCCATTATTAAAAGCTTTTGGCCTTCTATGTACATCTTCTGCCATCTATCATCGTTTCTTTGCATCGTACCTTTTGTGGTTCTTCCATATGTATCATCAAAATTAAAGAAATCATTACCTATCGGGAATATGATTTTTTCTATTCTATCTTTAAGGTTAGTTTCTAAAACTTTAGATATGACATCATTTATAACATACATAAATCTTTCTTTTGCTATCTCTGTATCATAAGACTCCCCGGTCTCTGGATGCCAGGCTAATTTATTCAAATGTAAATCTACAATTGGGACTTCCAGAAGTAAATCTTTTTTAACATCTTCTTTTTGTTTTAGTTTGGGTAATTTGGGAGGATTATATATTTGTGCGAATTCAACAAAATGAGATGTCACTAAATCGTGGATTTTATGAATGAAGAAATCTTTTTTCTTATATTTTTCATTTTCCCTTATTATCTTTTTTATTTCCTTTTCTTCTATTTTCTGAAAAAAGTCATCCTTTTCTCTTTCCAGATGGTCTTCTACTAATGGGTCTACACCAAACTTCTCTATTTCTTCGTCGGTGTATTCTATATCGTCATGTATAAACCCGAATGCATTCTGCAACATAAGGAAATGTTTTCTTCTTATTTTGTGTTTTTTACATATCTCAGGTATCTTAAGATATCTGCTTGCTCTACCTTTTGGGTCACAATAATCCCTTCTTATTTCCCTGTATTTTTCTTTTGTTATTGGGAAGGTATCTTTACCATCTGTAATAACCCAAAAATCACCATTATCTTTTTTTTCTATTCTCTCTTCTACATTGGCTTCTTTTGTACCTACTTCTTGACCCTCGAAACTATCCTCAAACACCCATTCTTTTGCTGAACGGATGTATTTTAAACCATTATCCTTCACAAATCTAGAGATTGTTGTTGAATGAACACCATAATCTTTTGCTATCGATTCTCTTTCGTTGTTGTTTAATCTTTTTTTGAAATCCTCTAAAATAGATCTCTTTTCTTTTTTATTTTTATTTTCGAATTGTTTTTTAAATTCGTTCCATTCCAAGATCTTTCACCGCCTTATAATTATTTATAAAAACGTTCTACACAATTGTTAAAATCGGGTGTTGAAATTTGGGGTTTTAAAAAATTATATCCAAACAAAAATATGAAGAAAAATAATTAAAAAGGAGCTGATGGTTTTGGATAAAAAAATAAGATTAAAGATGAGTGATTTACAGTTTGATGAAAATGTTTCAGATATTTTTTTAAATAAAATAAATGTTCCATTACCGATGGTGGGGGATTATCCAGTACAGGAGACTTTGGATATACTTCGGACTGGTAGTGTTAGGTCTAAAGGCAAAAGATATAATATTTTAAAATATATCAAATCAGTTTATGCTCCGGTTCATATAGACGATGGGGGGTCTGGAAGAGGATTTTTGTATCCTTATAGAAAAGAGACATATATAGATGTCTTAAAAGAAATATCTTCATATGTTGATTTGATTATAACTTATCCCGATGGTGAACCAGATATAATGGAGGAGTATATTAGTTACGGAGCAAATGGCTTTATGGTTACAAATTGGAAAGAAGAATATCAGAAGATTAAAAATAACTATGAAGTGAGTATATCAAGAAGTGTAGTTGGGAATGCGTATAATAAAAATTTCGATGGTGGGTTTGATGGGTACGTTGTCCCAGACGGAGGTTTATTGGATTATGATTTATTAGAAAAAATTAAAAAAGATGATAGAAATTTCAGTGGTATGCCAAATTTATTGTGTAAAACGACTTGTCCATATTTAGACGAGCATGTTTTGTATTTGAAAGAAAATGGTAGATTTGATTATACATGGGATAAATATCATAGTTGTCCATCGAATACTAAAAAAAGTTTTTTTATACCAAGACCTGTTTTGGTTAAACTTCTAAGAGAAGGGTACATTGATAGTGTAAAACTAGTTGGCAGAAACTCTTATTTAGAAAAAAATATAAGTGTACTTTTATATTATATTTTTGGGGAAGCCTACCCTAATATTGAAAAAATATACAACCATATCGTGGTCAACAATAATTGGATGTTCTCTAATATGGTGTCTTTAAATTGTAAGTATGACTGTCTAAATTGTGATAGAAAATGTTACTAAAATCAAAAATATTTGGAGGTTTTTAATCAATGAAAACTGTTGTAAAAAGAGATGGCAAAGAAACTGAGTATAAACCTGAAAAGATAAAGAATGCGGTATTAAAGGCTGCGACTGAAGTGGATGCAAAAGATCCTGAGACTATTTCGGTTAGGATGATGAAGACCGTGGATAATCTTTTAGAAAAGCACTATTATAAAGAAGATGAGACCCCTAGTGTTGAAGAAATACAAGATTTAGTGGAAAAAGGTTTAGTTTATGATAATAACTATGAGGTTTCTAAAGCATATATTCTGTACAGAGAAAAACAAAATGAGAGAAGAAAGTTTAAGAATAAAGATAATGGGTTACTTCCACATGATTATCTTAGTGATTTTAAACATATAGTAAACCCTTTCCCAACAGAACTGGGACAATTCATTTATTATAGAACTTATTCTAGATGGCTTGAAAAAGAAGAAAGAAGAGAAAATTGGTGGGAGACAGTTAAAAGAGCAGTAGAATACAATACATCTTTATTACCAACCAGTAAAAAAGAAATGAAAAAATTATATAAAAATGTTTTTTCATTTAAGAATTTCTTAGCTGGTAGAACACTTTGGGCTGGCGGTGGAGAGGTAAGTAAGAAATATCCTATGAGTAATTTTAACTGCTCATTTACTGTGCTTGATTCTATAGAGTCTTACGGTGATATTTTTTATCTTCTGATGTTGGGGAGTGGTACCGGATTTCGAGTTCTTCCGGAGGATGTCGATAAGTTACCTAAATTCAGAACAGATATAAAGGTCATAAATAAATCATATGAGCCTAGAGATAAACCGTATAGGAATGAGCACACAGAATTAGTCTTTAATAAGAATATTGCAACTATACATGTTGGTGATTCAAAAGAGGGTAAACAAACTTGCCCCACATATCAGTAATGATATGGTGTGAACCTAGTGAACATTTTGATCAAATGGTGTCTTATTAACTTTAAATAGTTCCGGTAGTAAATGGCTGGTTTATAATAAGGCTAACAGGGAAACCTATATTGGGCAATCCTGTGCTAAGTATTGATTATGAAATCACTCGTTATTGGGGGTGATAGATATGAAGGAAATCTGGAAAGAAATAGATAGTTATAATGATTATGAGATCAGTAATTTTGGTAGAGTATATAGCAAAAAAACCAAAAGAATTCTTAAACCATATACGACTAAAAAAGGATATAAAAGGATTGGGTTATACAAAAATGGTAGTGTAAGAAAATTCTTAGTCCATGTTTTGGTTGCAGAAAAATTCTTGGTTAAACCAAATGATAACTATCAAGTTAACCATAAAAATTTAGATAAATCAGATAACCATGTGGGTAATCTAGAGTGGGTAACTGGTGAAGAGAATGTCAGACATATTGTTGATAGAGATAATAATAGGATGGAATATTTAAAGAAATCCATGTCTGATATTGGTAAAAAATATGGTGGTATAGGTATAGAGGCCAGTAAAAAACCAGTTGTGCAAATAGATAAAGATACCGACGAAGTAATAGATATATTTGAAAGTGCAAGGGAGGCATCTAGAGAGACAGGTGCCAACTATAAGAATATATCGCAAGTCTGTAGAGGCACAAAAAATACACATATGGGATATGGGTGGAAGTTTTATAATCAATAAAAGTGCAACGACTATGGAAAACCCAAATTTGGGACATCGGGTGAGTACAGTAGGGTGGATTTAATCTCCATTCGAAGCGCTAGGCTCCTCGTTCAACGAGGATGATGATATAGTCTGACTTGTGTTATTTTCACAAGTTGTGGGTTCAGTCTTTATTGAGGTACTTTGATTTATTAACTAATTCAATATATAGAGATATAGATACTGTTGTTTTTGAATATGATTCTGTTCGACCCAAAGGTGAGAAACTTGAGACATTTGGTGGAACAGCATCTGGTTATGAAAGCTTAGAAAGGATGTTTAAAAAGATAGACACTATTTTAAGTGGTGTTAAAAAGGAAAAGTTAGATGGTATGAATAGATATAGTTTAAGACCTATAGACGCAATGGATTTCGCAAATGTGATAGCTGAGAATGTTGTTTCTGGTGGTGTAAGAAGGTCATCACAAATATGTTTGTTTTCGGCTGATGATAAAGAAATTATAGAAGCAAAATCAAACCTATATAAACAGGTTGACGGTGAATGGGTTTTAAATGAAGAAATATCCCATAGACAAATGAGCAATAATACAATATATTATGAAGATAAACCATCCAAAGAGCAACTATCTTGGCATGTTAAACAAATGAGATTTTCAGGTGAACCCGGTTTCTTAAATGTAGAAGAAGCTAAAAGAAGAAGAGAAGATTTTAATGGAGTTAATCCTTGTTTTACTGGTGATATGAAATTATTAACTGATGATGGTTATAAAACATTTGAAGAATTAAATGGTAAAAATATTGGTGTTGTTAATATCAATGGTGAAGTTACAAACGGTAAGGTTTGGTCGAATGGTGTTAAAGAGGTGATAGAATTGACTTTATCAAACGGTCGGAAAATAAAATGTACACCTGACCATAAATTTATGTTAGAAGATGGTGAGACTAAACTTGCAAATGAATTATTGGGAAAAAAACTGAATACTTATGGTATCGATGAGTTATTATGGGTTACATCTATAGAGTCAATTGGTGAAGAAGAGGTCTATGATTTTAATGAACCCGAAACACACTGGGGTGTAGTTGAAGGTTGTGTTGTTCACAATTGCGCAGAAATTCTTTTAGACTCAAAAGGTGTTTGTAACTTAACCACTACAAATTGTATGATGTTTGTTAATGATGGCGAATTGGATAGAGAAGGTATATTGGAAGCCCAAAGATTAGCTGCAAGAGCTGGATACCGTATGGCTAATGTGGAGTTTGAATTAAATGATTGGGATAGAATCAATGAGAGAGATAGACTCATTGGGGTATCCATAACAGGGTGGCAGGATATGGTTAATGCACTTGGATGGGATGATTCTTTCAAAGAAGCCCTGAATAAAAAAGATGAACTTATATCGTCTTATTTGACAGGTGGAAAGACTGGTGATGGATATCTACCTTCAGGAATATTAAAACAGATTAAACTATTGAGTGATATGAAAAAAGCTGCTATCGATGGTGCTGAAAGTTTGGCAGCAGAAGTTGGTGGGGTTGAACCTAAACTTGTCACCACAGTTAAACCAGAAGGCACACAATCACAAATGCCAACTGTTTCCAGTGGACTCCATTACTCACATAGTCCTTATTTTATTAGAAGAGTTCGTATATCAGCTACAGATCCTTTAGTAGATGTTTGCGATGAATTGGGTTACACGATTAAACCTGAAAATGGTCATGATCCTGAAAATCCAGAAACAGTGGTATTGGAGTTCCCTGTTAAAGCACCCGATGGTATAACTAAAGTAGATGTCAGTGCTATAGAGCAATTAGAGATGTATAGAATGTTTATGAAGACATATGTGGAACATAATGCATCTATCACCGTGCATGTTCGAGACGATGAATGGGGTGATGTTGAAAAATGGTTATGGGATAATTGGGATGATGTTGTCGGTGTTTCATTTATTTCGTATAACGATAATTTCTATGATCTTATGCCGTATGAAGAAATTGATGAAGAAACTTATTTAGAAATGGAAGAGAATATGAAACCCTTTAGGACTTCTCTAATAAGTAAATATGAAATAGAACACAAAGAAAGACTGATTAATGATTCATCATGTGAGTCGGGTGCTTGTCCAGTAAGATAAATATAATAGGTGGGTGGTTTTAAAAATCATCCACCTTCAATATGTGGGGTGTGTTAAATGATAAAATTTGTAGTCGGTGACCTATTGGAAGCTAAAGAAGATATAATCTGTCATCAGGTTAATTGTCAGGGGGCTTTTGGTGCTGGTATAGCTAAACAGATAGCTAAAGAATATCCTGAGACAAAAAAAGAATACGTTGATTACTGTGAAAATAGAAAAGGTTTACTCGGGGATGTTTTGGTTACAGTGGAGGAAGATTTTCTTATAGCGAATCTTTTTGGTCAAGTGAATTATGGTAGTTATGGAAAACATTTTAAAAAATTTGGTAGACAAACTATATATCCTTCTTTAAAATATGCCATGGAAAAATTGAAAAATGAATTCCCAAATGAATCCTATGCTTTCCCTTATCTTATGGGGTGTGGTTTAGCTGGTGGCGATTGGGATGTGGTTTTAGATATGATTAAAGATGTATTTGAAGATAACGATGTGGTAATATATGATTTAGAAAATAAGAGGGGTGTATAAAAATGATTTATATCCTTTCAGGTCCAACATGTTCGGGTAAGACAACCATAGGAAAAAGATCCAAATTACCGGAATTGATCTCACATACATCAAGAGATATGAGAGAGGGAGAAGTGCACGGTGAAACATATTACTTTGTCACAAAAGATGATATATCAAAAATGGAAAAAGTAGAGTTTACTGAATATGGTGGGGGTATATTACATACCATAAAGAATTTTCTCAAAAAACACAACATGTATGGTTTTGCTAATATGATAAACGATAGTGGTTCAAACTATTATTGTCTATCAAAAAAAGAAGTAGAAAGAAAACTTGACAAATATAAAGATGTTTTTGTGATAATGGACAAAGTTGGTATTGAAATCATGCGTGAAAAATATAAAGAAGAAGTTGTTGTCATTTATATAGATGTACCAATCAAACAGTTAGTAAAAAGAGTCTTTAAAAGAGATGGTTTTATTAAAGGTATAAATAGACTTTTCCATATGTATACTACCAATGAAAGAGATAACGAATACATTGCAGATTTTGTTATAGATAATTCCGATGGACATTTGAAATATGCTGTCCAAACATTTAAGAATATAATTCTTGGAAACAGGGTTGAGGATTATAAAGATATATTCAGAACAGATTATATGAGATTATAAAAAGAAACGGGGTATTCAACCCCGTTTTTATATTCTGTCGTATATAGTTCTTTGGTTGGTTGCCTCTGTGTTATCAACATACTTCATATTGTATAGGTCTTTATTATCTCTATTATATCCATCAAATAAAAAGTTATACGCTATGTAACCAATGACGGCTCTTTTATTATATTTATTAACTGATACCTTTGTGCATTTTTTTTCTTCTATACAAAAGATAAGTGTCTCTTTAAAATACCCTTTGTCTTTATATTTCCCTAAGATGTATATATCATGGATGAAACTTTTATCTTCATTTAATGCCAATAGACCAGCAGGAACATTGTTTTTAAAAGATATAACATACACATCTGTATCATCATCATGCAGTAATTCTTTATTAGCCTCACTATAATTTATCTCTTCTAGGTATTCATCTATTTCTTTATCTGTTTCTAAAGGGTTTAGTTTTAGGTTAGTTGCTTTCTTACCTTTTGTTTTTATCTCAAATAAGGCATCTTGGAAAGTTTTTCTAGCCATTATTTTTACACCTCACTTTAATAATAAATGGTAGGGGTTTCCCCTACCATTTTTATATTTACTCTTCATCCTTTTTTTCTTCTTCATCTTTTTTCTTTTTGGATGAAGATTTCTTATATTTTTTCTTGGAAGATGTATAAGATTTCTCTTCCTTTTTGTCTGTGCTAGATTTGGATTTTTCTGTGTTTACTTTTGTTTTAGGTTCTCTTTTTTTGGGTTTGGATTCTTCTTGAATTTTTTCCCAAACCTCTTTAGCACCTTTATCTCCACGCTTAATCATTTTCTGGATGTAATCTTTATCAACATCAACATTCACACCTGAAGGTGTCACAACTTTTACTTTATGTCCTTCATTAACAACATTCATTAATGTTTTGAGATTAACAAGTGTTGGTGTCATAATTGGTGCTTGCATTCCTAGTGTTTCTACTATACCATCAGATTCGATTAAAATTTTTAATTTCTTTGACATTTAAAATCCTCCTTGAAATTTTATAAACTATAATCTCCATTTTCTTCTTCTGAGCTTTCTAAAATATCAGAAGTTAAAAGTATATCAAAATGTGTCATATTGTTGGTGGTATCCATAACCGAATTAATCATATCAGCTATAAGGTCCATTCATACATACCCCCTTAATAAATTTTATAAGATCTTATTGGAAAACATTTCTTCATATCCAATCATTGACTGACCTATTTTATTGTTATATTCATATCTAGCTATGAATAAAATTAGCGGTATTTTAAAGAAATTATCTAAACAATAGTTGTTGAAAATATTATCAAAATCCAATAATGAGATATCAAAAACACCGTTTAAATAATTGTGTAAAAATACATCGATAGTATTGGTTGATGTTTCTGAAGGCACAGATAGTTCTAATAAATCCACATCCATACCCATATCAAACATATCGTATATTGTTTTATTTCTTTCTATAACCTTTATGTCTCTATTGTGGTAAATGTTTAGTGATGTGAAATTAAATTCGAAACTACTATCGTCTATATATCTTACTGTAAAAGTCATATCTTCTTCAGTTAGTGTTTCTTTATTCATTACCTTTATAAAGAAAGAATTTTGAAAATTATATTTGAAGTTTTTTTCTATACTGAATTCTATTGGAGATATAATTTTATTACCAAATTTACTGTCATATAATACATCACTTTCATTGATGAATTGAGATACATATGGTGAATAAATTATTTCGTTTGGTAATTTTAAAATTATAGTTTCTGTGTTTCCATCATAATACTGGGACATGTATAAAGTGTTTAATTTATCTATTGATTTTTCTATTAATTCTAAATCATCTATAACGTTATTTTTTATTATACTTTTTAGATCTGTACCAATATTATCATACAACATTGTGTATTCATCGATTACCTGGTCTTCAATATCTGTGTATTCGCTATCTTCATCAGAGAAAGCTTTTTCATACTCTATTTTGTAATTTGATTGATTTCTTATCATCGTTCTTTCTACTTTAGTTACTCTATATAAGTATACATGGTTATCTAATTCTAGAGTAAAAAAAGAGTTAACGACAGGTTTAAATGAATCCAAAGGTATAATCGATACGTTGTCGTTTTCTATCCTCATACCTTTATATTCGTCATCTTCTTTATTTTTTGACCAGTCTTCTAAACCGAACATAACACAATCAATTATTTTATTAAACCTTAAAGGAGAATCATCTCCTATATCATTTTGGATATCATCGGTTCCCGATAGAGTAGTCGATTTCTTTTCATCTACATTGTAAAAGGTACCAAAGATTGGTGTTCTATCTGTAAATTTTACAGCTGGAGATTTTCTAAGTCTTTCAGTATTGTCTTTAACAGTGTTTATTTTTTCTCTTATACTAGTTTTATTTATATTTGTAAAACCCATATTGACAACCCCTTTCTTTAACATCTATTGAAATGTTCTGTTAAGGTTGGTATGAACAATTAATTGATATCAAATTTAAGGAGGTATATAAATGGATTTAAAACCTTACGATAGTATGGAATATATAGAATTTTATACTGAAACAGTAGCTATTTCAAATCAAATTGATAGCACAATCAAACACATTGGTGTTTTAAAAGAAAAGAATTATAGATTATATGGTGAAGCCAATGTTTTTAAAGCTTTGATTGCTGCTGTCGCTAAAGCAGTGAAGTTTGTAGGACAATTATTTAAAAAATTAATTTCCAAAATATCAGGTGGTAAATTATTTGGTGGAACTAACAGTTCAGCATCTAGTGTTGCAATTAACTCTATGGATGTGGTTAAGGGTATTTATAAAACTGTATCTAACACTTCATCAAGCGAGATTGAAAGTACAAAGACTGATATAAGAAATGAGATCCAAAGGACTTTAAAAAATAAAGCTGAAAAGGAAAAATTAAACAGCTTAGTTGGTAGTTTGTCAGATACCTCAGATGATGATTTAGAAAAAAGTATCGTTAATATTTCTAAAAAATTAAACGATAGAAAAATTTCTAAAGCCAATGAGTCTATCAACTATATAGAAAAGGAAAACTTTGGTGCAGAAAATAATGTTTTAAAGAGCGAGTTTAAAGGTTATTTCCCAAAGGCTATCAAAGATAATCTGGATGATTCTATTATAGACGCTCTTAATATGGTCTATAAAAATAATAGAAATAAATTTTTAAAGATAGTGGATAAGGGTACAGAGGTCATTTTTAAAAATGGAAATATATCAGACCCTAAATTTAAAGATTATTATAATCAATCAAATGCTTTACAATTTTTATATGTTGATAAATTAGAAATGGATAAGCAGGTATCTTTTGCCAACCATATGAATAAAGTTATTACTAAAGTGATTGGTGGTATGAAAAAGGTCGAGTCAGCTATTGAAGAGGGTGGGGAATCTCTTGAAAATAGTCTTAAGAGCACATCAAATAATAAGACAAATATTATGATGGGTGTAGCTGATAAATTCCCGAAATACGCTGGTAGTAAAATAGAGAGAAGAAGAAATATGTTAAAACAAAAAAAGAATGTTGAACCTTTACCTCAACCCAAACCAGCAGATCCCACATCTTATGCAGGTTACATAAAGGGAGCTAGAATTGAAAACCCCCAATCTATTTTTAATAAGGGTGACAATTTTAAAAACTTCCTGAAGTTTCATAATATATTCAGAGTAAATAAAGAAATGTACAATTTATTACAGTATGTATATGGTTCATTCAATAATGAAAAACCTGAAGCTAAAAAGTTGGTGGAATCTTCAAATAAAGTTGTAGACGCATCTGATAAACTTTCAGAATTATTAACTTCAGTTGATAGTGAGAATGTCACTGATAATATGTTAGCAGACCTTAAAGATATTATTAGTTCTTATAGGGTTCTTGGTGAATATGTTATTGCAATGGATATGGTAGCTAAAAATCAGTTAGTTAACGCAGCTAACTTAAAAGATATATTTGTTCAAATAAGATATCAATTTATGCTTTTAGTTATGCTCGATTCAATAAGAAAATATAATGAGAAATAAAAATAAACACGGGGTTTAAACCCCGTGTTTTTATTATACGTTTAATACGGATTTTAAGTTCTTTCTTAACCCTTTTAGTTTGGGGTATTCATCTATGTTTTTGAGTCCAGTTATCTGGATATATAAACTCATCATTCTTTTCATATAGTAATCAAAAGCTAAAAGCTGAGTGTATAGTAATGCTGAGCGTTCTGATGTTTCCATTAGTGTTAGGAATTTAATGATATCGTTTGTGGCTTTCATAACACCATTTAATAGTTTTTTAAGCATATTTAGATCATCAGTTAAATTCGTTTTAACAGATGAGAAGTTATCATTTTCTTTAACATTTTTTTCTACTGAATTTTTACCATTGGAACCTTCTATTTTGTTTAATTTATTTATAGCAGGGTTCAACACTTCTTTTTGTATACTTAATCTGATGGATTTATTGTCTGCTATATTCATAGTGGATTCACTATATCTATCTGGGATTGTGCTTATTGGGTTTTTAGAATCACCGTAGTTTGTGACTCTATATTGTATACCAGTTATCTTCTTTACTGCACCAACATTGCCTTTTCCATTTTCAATTGAAAGTGGTGTGAAATTCCCGTCCTCTAATTTAATCATATCTTTAAGGAATGTTGTTTTGTATCCTTGGGATTCATAGTTAATTTTATCCCCAGATGAAGATGATAATATTGAACTTAAATTTTTTAAGTTTTCTTTAGACGATTTAGTATAGTTAAAGTTGTTATTAATATACTCGCTATAACTGATTATATCGTCCTCACCATCCATACTTTCGATATATGTTATTATGTTTTCAAAGAATACAGATAATAAATCGAACCCATGTCTGAATTCTGAGTTCTGTATACTACCTTTCGAATTGGATAGTTCTATTACATTGAGATCCTTTAATACAAGGTGGTCATTTAAATCAGATACAGATATGTATTTGTCCATATCTTTAAAACGTCTATTAGACATCAATTTATCTATCTCTAAATTAGCCTTAATATTTTTATTTGCAACACCTATTATATCATCATCTGTTTTAATGTCTTCTGATTTGAAAGCCATAGCATTATTAAGAACCTTTTGTACTTTGTCTAATTTCTTTTTATCACCATTAAACTGTCCTAACATTCTTGTGACTTCATCATCACTGAAAGAAACATTATCACTTTTATTTAGGGTTTTATTTGCTTCTTTTTGAATTGTTTTCATATAGTCACTGTAAATGGGAAATACATTTTTAATTTTTATTTTCTCAAATGATAGGAACCCGTTAGAGGATGGGTTTATATATTCCTTATCAAATATATTCATATTAGCGACATCATTGTTTTTCTTTGCTTTAGAAGCAGAGGGTGAACTACTACCCCCACCACCACCGAATCCACCAGAACTTTTACCACTACCACCAGAGTCATCATCCTTAAGTGCCCATTTGAATCGTATACCGAATGGTTTGGTTATTAATCTTACAGCACCTTTAATAAAATTAATTATGAATTTCCAAATTTTTTTGGCGATATTTACTACGCCATCTTTGATCTTGGATAAAACCCCTTCACCATATAGTTCAATTTCATCATCCATAGATTCGAAGTATAAAATACATTCATTAAATAATTTCATACTTTCTCTTTCTATAGCTAATCTTTCTGTTTCAAATATAATAAAATCATGAGATACATCGTTTGTTAATTCCAAATTTAATACACCTCCAAAGTGAGTATTACTAATTGAATTGTTCATATATACTATGGTTACAAAATAAAAATACCGGGGAACCAACCCCGGTATTGGTTTATATTTGTATTTTGATATTTTATATTAGTTAGAAGTACCTTCACTATCATATAGACTCTGGATAGTGGAAGTTACAGAACCAACTTCTCCAAATAATTTATTTGAAACAGATGATCCTAAGTTATAAGATTTGGTAACTACAACTGTCATCATTGAAACTAAAGTAGCATACTGGTTCATAACACCTGTTACTGTGGATACTGCTGTTTGTACTGCAGCTTTTGACTCTCCATCTTCACCAGGGTTATCGTTCTTTCTTTTAGCCTGATCAGCTGATTTTTCTAAGTTCTTACCAGTTGATTCAAGAGCTTTAGCTTTATCAGCGAATTTCTTAGCACCATCATTAAGAGCTTTAATAGCTTCTTCGATATCGAATGCATCGAAACCTTCTTTAATAGGCTGAAGAACGTTATCTTTAATTTCTCCACCAGTATAAGTTCTGGTATCTGTATCGAAGATTGCATCTTTAACTTGTTCAGCTGGATCTTCTGTACCGTCTTTTTTGATTGGGCCTAAGTTTTTGATTTTATCGACAACTTGAGCGTTATAAATAGCAGCCATTAATTTATTCTGACCAGTTTTGTTATTTTCTGTACCAACCACATTTTGAATATTTTGTACAGATTTCTGTAGGTTGTTAGCTTTAGCAGAATCAAATGAAGATAAGTCTCCAGATAATTCTTTAGCTAATGTTTGTGCTGTGGTGTCTAGTGATCCAAAAGTAGTTCCACCAATGTCAGCTTTAGTATAAGTTTCTTCATATTTGAATGCAGCTGAAACAAACGCCATACCACCTTTAAAGTCAGTTTGCTTGGCCTCATATCTAGCTGAATCAGGAAGCTTCTTGTTTCCAGCACTTTCCATCAGAGCCTCAAAAGCAGCTTTTTTCTTACGGATATCTTTACCTGTGTTTTTAAACTTAGAAATAAGTCCACGAACCATATCTGCTAACTTATTATAAAGCTTCTTTAAGAAGTCCATAATTTTAGCGATGATACCTTTTTTGGAATCTCCACCAAAAGCAGCTTCTGCATATAATTCTGCAACTTGTTCGTCATCGTCTGCAATACCATTGCTTTCCATGTATGTTTGAATTTCATAATCTGCCTCTTGCATTTCGTTACCAAACTGGCTAACTTCCATTGCACTTGCTACACATTCTGCAACGAGCATTGTGTAATCTTCTGCACTGATTTCAGGTCCTTCCATGTGTAGTTCATTAGTTTTCTTGATTTCTTTAATACTATTACCAAATGTTTTCATTGATATAGTAACCTCCTTGTATTTTAAATTAAAAAGTTTTTATCTTCAAATCTATATTATTTGTTCATCGATATTACCTTACAGTAGCAACAATTTTAATAGTCGAATTAAATACATTAATATAATAAAAAGAGGTGAGTTTAGACTATGGCTGGAAATAATAGACAAGTAGCAGTTATACCTATTAAATATAAAGATAGAGAGTTAGCATTACCAGGTGAAATTATCCTGGATAGTGATGGTCGAATGTTTGCTAAATTAAATGATGGGACTGTCAAACCCATACGTGGCGAACAATTTAATTTTATTCAAGATTTGATTAAGCATAATTGGCATGTTGGTGATCAGGAATCTTTAGATTATGATATGGCAAGTTGGATTAAAACCGGAGACTATGATCCTTCTATTGATTATGAACGAGGGACAATATTAATTAAGGAATATTATTTAGAACCTGATGGTACTGAAAAGGAAAGATGGAGGGCTATAGCACCTATAACGGAGTTAAGTGGTGTAATAGTCAATGATAATACTGGGAAAACTTTAGAGGATATGATAAATGATGATCTATCTGATGGTTTTATATCTACAGATGATAAATTAGAAGATGGTGGTTTACAATATGTTTCGGGGAATACATTCACTATCGTTGGTGATTGGTTAGATATATTCTTAGAAGATAGAAAACTTAAAATGCTATCAGATGGTAATGAAGTTTTTTCTTTGATAGATCATGTGAATTATGATGGGACAGTTACGACTGTGACATTGGAGGATTCTGTTCTTGGGTCATCTATAGAGGAGGTTTTATATTCTATAATATCCCCTGGTGAAACTGGACCTATTTCGGATACCGATACATATTCTAAGATAGCTGAATATTTGGAAGCTGGAAATAATATAGATATTGATTTATCTAATGCTGATAAATTGAAAATAAGTTCTCCAACCGATACTGATGGCATAAAATCAGTTATAGGTGATTGGATTCAAGGTGGCGGTGCCACTACTGTATCATATGTTCCGACTGCCGGTACCCTTAAGATATCCAGTGTCAACACACAACGAAGTGACGGAGAAATAAATAGTCTGATAGAAAGTCATATGAATGGTCCTGTTGAGATCGGAGATAATTTAAAAGTCGGTGGCAATATAGATTTAACGGGATTTGATTTAGTTTGGAATGAACATACAGATGGTGCTAGAATTACATTTGTGAATCCGAGTGATGCAGATGAAACATATATGCTTTTTGAGACAAACGATAATAATAATGAGTATTTTAAATGGGGACACAACGATGTTTCTTTGGAGGAATGGATGCGTTTAGAACAAAGTGGTTTGACAGTTAATGGTGAGATTACAGGCACAAAAGTTTGGAATGCAGTGTATAATGGTGATGTCGCGGAACTTTTTGATTGTGTAGAGCATCAAGAATTTGAACCTGGTGATGTTTTGGTTTCGATGAAAGGTTTATGTTGTAAAACATCAGAGGAAAAACACCGTGGTGTTGTGGGTGTTGTTTCAGATCCTGAATCATATGGGTATTTGCTTGGTGGTCCTGAAAGAGATTCCATTGATGACTATGGTGAAAACCAACAACCTGTAGGGATAACAGGGCGTACTAAAGTAAAAGTTACAGGTGATATAAAAGAGCATGATCTTTTGGTCACATCTAAAAAATCTGGATACGCAACAAAGATTAATAGTGATGAATATATGCCCGGAACTGTTTTTGCTAAAGCTTTAGAAGGTAACAATGGTGAAGACAAAAAAATTTGGGCTTTAATAATGAACGCATAAAATTGAAAGGGTGATGGTTTAATGTTTGATCCACATTATATGCCTAGAGAAATAGTGGATAAAATGTACAATAAATATTTTATCCATAATTTCAAAATGATGCTTAAATATGTAGATTATGATTGGGTTCATCCGATGGATGTAAAGACAAACGACCATATGGTTTCATGGGATAATGACCCGTATTTGGAAAAAACAAAAAATGAAAGAATAAAGTTAGGGTTGGATGTTTTGGAGAATGGGAACTATTGGCCATTCACAGGGGACTGGGGCATGAATGTTTCTGAAGGATGTCATAGGATATGGTCTTTACAGGAGGTTTATAAAAACATCAAAAAATATGAAAAAAGATATTTGATGTTTAAGCATAGTTGGCAATTTTATTATGATTTTCGGAAAATACAGCTCGACCATACAATTGAAGGTACCGATAATTTTGACGAATTATATAGCACATTCACAGAGTATGTGTATGTTCCTGATAAATGTATAGGTGAACCTTATTTAAAAAACACACTTGAAGACAAGACTGTAGATAAAATAGATTTTGGAGAATTTAACCTTTGTGTGATGGAATGTAAAAACATCTATGATATATTTTTGGCTTATATATCAATACCGGTTTTAATGAGGTATCCTTTAGCACACCAAGAGAAGATAGGTAAAAGAGTTCCTTCTTTACCACATATGAATGATGAGGGATTTTTTAGAGAATGGTACAGTAAAAGGTAGGGGGTATATATAATGGAAAAGGGAGATATTTTTTTTAATAGCTTAAATAGTGTGCAGTTGATATTGAATAAGAAATGTAATTTTAATTGTAGCTATTGTTTTTCAGATAATGATGGTGAGGAAATGGATTCCGAATTACTGTTTTCTGATGTTTATAGATTTTTAAAAGAAAACTTATCGGATGATACAACTTTAAATTTTTTTGGTGGAGAACCAATGTTAGATTACCGAGAAAAGATAGACCCGTTAGTTTGTACTTTAAGGGATGACGGGTTTGAAGGTGGTATAGGTATAGTTACAAATGGGAGTCTTTTCAACGAAAAAATAATGGATGAAATCATTGAGACAAATGTATCTGTTATGGTTAGTTTGGATGGTGATTATGAGACATTCTCTAAAAATAGAAATTCAGATCGTGAAGTTTTTGATGATATTATAAATAGTATAAAATATTTTGTTTCTAAAGATTACCCGAATATCAGTGTTCGTTTAACATATGGCGAAGATGACATTGAGAATTTAACCAAAAATATTAAATTTATATATTCACTTGGGGTGGATGTGATTGAATTTTACCATGTTGATGAAATAAAACTCGATAAAAAATCAGCGGAAAAGTTAAAAGAAGAATTTGATAAATTGTTTTTCTTTTATGTGAAAAACGATGTTAAAATAAAATATATAGATGACTTGGTTCATTATTATTTAAATCCGGATGAGCATTCCAGAGGTAAATTACATCAGTGTGGATTGTTAAATAAAGATAATTTTGATATGACAATCGATACTTCCGGTGATATTTTTACATGTCATCATTTTAATTCTGATGATAAAAAATATGATAGTTTTCATATCGGTAATATAAAGGAAACTTTCTATAAAGAAAAAATAAAGAATTTGAATTTGGGTCATTTAAAGAAAAAATATGTTTATGCACATAATGCAAGAGAAAATACCTGTTCAAAATGTAAATTGTATGATTTGTGTAATTCTATTTGTACTATGCAAAATATAAAGCAAAACAACAATATTTTTTTAAATTATAATGTCGATTGTTTTATAAAAAGGTCCTTCTATGATGTTATAGAATGGAGATTGAATGAGGTGAGACAATGACAGATAGGGATATTTTTGGTTGTTTGTATAAAGATTATATAGAAACCAATTTAAAAAATATTGTAAGTCACAGTTTATTCGATATAGAATTTGTGACTCCAGAAAAACTGGCATGTATGGTTGATCTACCAAATAAACCATATTTTTTTGACGAGAATGGAAAGATAAAAAATGAGAATATTAATTTAGAGGGTATTGAGGGATTAAATAAATCTAGAGATTTAGCTTTGGATATTCTAGAAAATGGTTTTTATTATCCCTTGATTGTGCAAAAGGATGAGTTAGGGTATGTTGGTGCTGAAGGGAGACACCGTTCCTTGGGTATTTTATCTTTATATAATAAGGGTGTTTGGCCCAGAGATAAAAGAATACCTGTTATAGTGTGTTATTTTGATTATCAGTCCCTCGTTAAGGGTGTAAAAGATGTTAGAAGTGGAAAAAAGGATTGTATAATAGGGGAATACCCAATGAATGAAAGTCTTTTTTTGAATGCATCCACATTAGCAGATTTATTTTCAAAGAAAAATTATTTAATCAATTACGATAAAAAGAAACTTATTGATGATGAGTTAGGGATATTTCAATGCGAGATAAATGATCTCTATAGTTTTTTCATATTAAATGGTATTTATTATGGTGGTATAAGTAGAGATATTTTGAAATATAAAAAAAGAGATAATCCTATTGAACCATCTCGTGTTATAAACAATATCCGTGATTTTTATTTATTTTTCAAAAATGGGAGTGGATGAAATGAAACATAGGGAAATAACCGAATACTTTTATAATGATTTTATTGATACAAATTTACGCAATTTAAACAACCACCCACAATTCAATATCGAATGGATGACACCAGAAGAAATTATAAACAAACTGAATATACAGGGTGAAGAACATCATATGTTCGATGGTGATATGGATTATACTGATATACCTGGGGATCTTTTTCTCTATAACTCCTTTAATGATGCGAAAAAGTTGGGTTTGGATGTTCATAAAAATGGAATGTACAATCCCATTTTATTACAGAAGGTAGATGATGTATATTCTAGATCCGAAGGAAGTCATCGTTTAAGAGGGATACTTCATCTTTATAAATCTGGTGTTTGGGATAAAAATAAGAAAATATGTTTTTTGGTGTGTGAATTTGGATACGAAAAAATGAGATTGGAAATTGTTGATATAAGAAAAAATATCAAAAAAACTTTAGATGATCCTGATATGTATAAGATGGACGATGTTTTAACTCTTAATGCACCTTTATATCATGGATGGGATAGTAGAACTAAACTCCTAGTCAAGTATGAAAGAAAAAAATTAACAAACGAAGAGCTTCAAATATACAGTTTTGATATAGAGAATTTTTATGACTTTTTTTTTATTAATGGTATTTATTATGGTGGTATAAGTAACGATTTATTTTTATACCATAATACAGATGAAATGATTCATCCTAGTCCAGTAGTTAATGATGAAAAATTTTTTAAAAAATATATGGGGGATGTTAAAGATGAGTAACATAAAGAGAGGTTTCACTTTTGATGAATATGAAAAAAGTATTAAAAATAGATATAATGCTTCTTTAATATTTAAGATAACTAATTATTGTCCACACAATTGTAGTTATTGTTATCATAAATATAAAAATGAAGAAGATCTTGATAAAGAGATGTCTTTGGATGTTTTTAAAGAAGCACTTTATAAACTAGGGGATAGTTTCGAAGTTATAAAATTACACTTACATGGTGGTGAGCCACTTACTGTACCATATGAAAAGTTAAAGTCTATGTTGGAGATAATAGAAGAATATAGACAAAAAAGAAATAGGGGTAAATTTATAATCACTATGGCCACTAATTTATTGCTTCTTGATGAGGAAAAATTGGAAATTCTTGAAGAACACGATGTTAAGATTTCTACCAGTTATGATGGGAAATACCATAATGAAAAAAGAGCGGTTAATCTTGAGAGAGTGAAAGAAAAAATTGATATGACCCAAGGTGTTGGGATGATAGGTGTTATGACAAAAGATTGGGTTGAGGATTTGGATGAATCAATAGATTATGTTGAAAATAGCAAAAAAGGGAAACCCTTGGTTAATCCAGTTATGGCTTTTCCTGCAGATGATGAAGATGTTCTCGATCCAGGTGATTATTCAGATTTTGTCATTCGACGTTTTGAAAAACAAATGGAGACTGGATTGTTTAGTTGGGGGACATTAAGATATCTACAAGCGGTTCTGGGTCATTCTGGCGACTGTTTTGTTTCGGGTTGTCTTAACTCAATATTTACAGTAACACCATCAGGAAATATAAAGGGTTGTGATTCCCGTAATGAAGATTATTGGTATTATTGTAATATATCTGATATAGAATGTGTTGAAGATATTTATGAGACTGAAAAGTATAAGAATATGCAGAGGATGTATTACAATAGATTAAAAAAATGTGAAAAAGAATGTGATGTTTTTGAGTATTGTGTTGGTGGCTGTCCTAATAATTATAGGCTTAGACCGGATGGTGAATTCAGCAAAGATTACATGTGTTATGATTATAAACAGATGATATACTATTTTCGGGATTTTTATGAAAGCTTTGGTAGTAAAGAAGAGAATCTACCCGAAAGAATTAAGGATGTTTTGATGTTAAAAAATGATTGATAAAAAGGAGATGGTGGGAAATGTTTAGTGTACCGTTTAATCAAACCGAGGAGGAAATAGAATTATATAGGGATAATGAAGATATTATAAAAGAAATTTATGCACCTATATCACCCAATTTTTTACACACTGCCCGACATATTGGGTGGTCAGAAAAAAATGATTATTTACTAGAGGAGCTTTTAAAAACTAGTTCTGAAACATCCATAGGATTGAATCTCTTGATGAATTCTATAAATGACGATAAAATATTTATGATGAATGATTTAAAAGATATGTTAAACCAAGTGTATGAATATCAAAAACTTGGTTTAAAAAAAGTTACAGTTGCAAACCCTATTCTGTATCGGGCTATAGTGGAGAATTTACCCGGTATCGATATCGGTTTATCTGTTATTGCTAATGCTGACACCATAGAAAAAATAAAGCAATTTTATGATTTTGGTAATCTAGTAGAATATTGTGTTCCACCAAAATTAACAAGAAACAGGGATTTTATAGAAAAGATAAAATCACTATTTGATGGTGTTAAAATTAAAATGATGGTTAATTGTTTTTGTAATCCAAACTGTGTTGGTTTTATACACCATCACATTGAGGCTTCTAGTGGAAAAAAAGAAAAGGATACAGGGTATTTTAATTATGTTTGTAGCCAACATACAATAAACCCTCTTAAAAAGAATATAATTTTCCCCAATGAAATAGAGCATTATTCAGAGTATGTGGATGTTTTCAAAATATCAGGAAGAGAGACACATACCGAAACTATGTCGGAAATTTTGGATCTATATAGAAATCCTAAAAAATTAAAGGAATATAATTTTCTTAAAGTTTTAGATGGATATAAAGCAAAGGGTGCTTACCTTTATGACATAAGTCCAAAGAATGGTCCAAGCAGAAACTTAGATTTAATAGAAAACTGTGACTATATGTGTATAGAAAATAAATGTGACCATTGTGGGGAAATGTTAGCTAAAAATTTTGAATTTATGGAGGGTGAATTATAATGAATATTATGTTAAATAATTATTGCAATTTAAATTGTGAATATTGTTTTGTAGAGAAACAATCAGGTCCCAATGCCAGAAATATAACTATGGAGAATTTTGCAAAATATATCAAATTCTTAAAAAACAATGGTATTAGAGAGGCTAAGTTGTTAGGAGGTGAACCAACACTTCATCCAAAATTTAAAGCTATAGTTAAATATTTAAATAGTGATGATTTTTTTGAGAAAATATTGATATTTACTAATGCTCTATCTCTCAATGAAGAAATGGTTGATGAAATAATTTCACCTAAAGTTAGTTTTTTAGTGAACTATAATAAAGAGGAAGATATAGGGAAAGAAAATTTTAAAAAAACATCTGATAATATCGATTATTTGGTTGGTGAATATAATAAACACAATAGTGGACATAGAGTCACTCTCGGTATAAACATATCTGAACCTGATTTTGATTATAAATATATAGTGGATAAGAGTCAGGAGTTGGGGTTAGATAATATAAGGTATAGTTTAACTGTGCCAACTAAAATAAATGAGGATTATGTGTCAATAAAAGAATATGAGAAATTTATACCTGGTATCTTAGAATTTTTTAAATATGCTAATAGAAGGAATATTAGATTGAGTATCGACTGCAACAATATTCCAAAGTGTTTATTTGAAAAAGAAGAATTGTTGGAAGTGATTTTGGGTAATAACGATATGTGTGAAAGAAAATATTGCACAATGCCTCTTGATATAGATATGGATCTAAATGTCACTAGATGTTTTCCTTTTAAAAACAGATTTGAAGTGAATTTAGAGGATTTTAATGATATGGGTGAGTTAGTAGATTATTTTGGGTCTAGAATAGACAAGTATAGGTTCAATGAACCCACATTTAAAGAATGTGTTGATTGTGAACTTTTTAAAGAAAGACTATGTCAAGGTGGATGTTTGATTTATAAATTTGGTAACAACAAACTCTAAGGGGGTTTCAAAATGGAAATTAAAATTAATGGAACAGATGTAGTTAGTGATATTGAATATTGGGAAATAAGTAAAGCTAGTGAGGGAAATTTATCTACAATGATTTTGAAGGCTGAATTTTCTTCTAATTTGTTTGATTTGGTGGATACAGATACAACAGAGAATATTCTTTTTGTAGAGGATGATGAAAATAAATCGGTTAAGTTTGATATTGACAATATTAAATTTATCGGACTAAAATCTAAAGAAGGTTCAATGCAGCAACAATTTGTAGCACATGGTGTTTTAGAGAAATAATTATTGGAGGTGGGTCTTGTGCCGTATAAAACTTGGTCTAACAGAACCATTTGGGGTAGATCTAATTTGGTTGGATTGATAGTTAAAAAAGATGACTTACAGGAAATAGAAGACGCGATAAAAAACCATAGAGATTTTTTAGATAACTACCCTCACAATTTCAATCAACCTAATACAAATTACCCAGTTACAAAAGAAGGTAAAATTGTATACGATACTATAGATGACATAAAAGCCGGTATAAACTCCTTCTATTACGGAAATAACCCAAACAGTGGACTCGTTTCTGATGATAAAACAGGGGACCACATCACAGCTGAAGATATATCCTCTTTAAGGGATAGAGTCAACCATATAGAGACTAACTGTGTTGCGTGTGATACCTGTCAATTTTCTACTTGGACAGCCCGATGGTCAACTCGATGGACAACCCGATGGGTCAATAATTGGGGTGCTAGTTGGACAACTAAATGGACAACCCGATGGGACAATAATTGGGGTGCTAACTGGACAACCCGATGGGATAATAATTGGTCCAATAGTTGGGGTAACAGTTGGGGTGGCAGTTGGGGTTCTAGTTGGAATAACAACTGGGGTGCCAATTGGGGTACACACTGGAATAGTCGTTGGGGTTCTAGTTGGGGTGGAAGATGGGGTAGCCGATGGGGTAGTAGTTGGTCTAGTAAATCCTCTTACTTCTCTTAATACCCAAAAACAAATAATGGGGGTCGAAAATACATGAATAAGAACGATACAATATATGGATTCAAAAGACCCCCCATTTTAATAGATGGGGTGTCTATTTCTGATTATTCGAAAACCAAATATGATATTTTAAATGAAGAATTTCATATTTTTTTTTATGGACTTGACGGTACCAGTAGATTGAAAGTTTTAGAGAGGATAAATTTTTTTAATGGTATCATGGATAAAGATAATGTTGGTTTCTGTTTTAAAAATAGTGATGGGGAATCAATTGGGTATTTAAAAAACCCTAAATTACTAAGATACGGTATATCTGGTGAGACAGTGGATAGACAAAAATTGGAAGTTGTTTTTGGTGGTAAATTAATTTACAAACTTGGGGGTGACATTTAATGAAAATATGTATGATAAGTGATCCCATGGCTTCTTACCCGGAAAAGTCATACCATAGTAGTTCTATTCAATTAAACCATATGGTTGATGGTCTTTTGGAATTGGGACACGATATAGATCTGGTTATTGGGTCTGGTGAGAATATTGATAATATAGAGGGTTTAAAGATATTTGATTATCCTAACAGATATGTCGATTTAGGGGATAAGTTAAATGATCATAGACACCAGGCAACTAACGACTTCTTTCACAATAGGGTTATTGGTGTTCTAAGGGATAATATGGGAGAGTACGATATTATACATGTACATGATACCAATTTGTTTAATAAACTGAAATTGATTGATGATTTGAATACACCTATATTGTACACTCTACATGTTAGTATTGATTACGATGATTCTAATGAAACATATATGTCTGCACCTTATTTGCAAGATACTGTAGACAAAACAGAAGGCAATTATTTTACTGCAATGAGTAATTTCGTTAAAGATAACTCAGTTAAGAATGCCGATAAAATATATGTTGTTTATAATGGTATAGATTTAGATATGTTCAGTTTTGAAGAAAACAAAGAGGATTTTTTTATATTTGTGGGAAGGGTATCCGATAAGAAAGGTTTTTCCTATATATTGGATGCGTTGGATCATTATGATTTCAATATTAAGATTGCTGGACCTTTAATGTATAATAATGATAGTGACAATGATACACTTAATGTTGATGGTAGATTGAGAAATTACAATATAGAGGAGTATTTTAACAGAAGTAATGTTGAATACCTCGGTATATTAGACCACGATCGGGTTTCAGAATATTTGTCTAAGGCTAAAGGTTTGATTCATCTTCATGAGTGGGGTGAAGGTTTTTCTATGGCTATAGCTGAATCTTTATCGTGTGGTACACCGGTTTTATCTACTGATCGTGGTGGACCTGGTCACTATCTTTTAGATGGATATGATTCCATAGTTTTAGAGGGTGAGACATTCAAAGACCCTATAAAGGTGGTTTCTTCTCTTAAAGATTTGGAAAATATAAAACCAGAAAATTGTAGGATTTCAGCAGAAAGATTTGATAAAAATAAATTGGGAAATCAATATGAGGAAGTTTATCGAGATATTCTAGAAAATATGTAAGGGGATGGATAATATGGAAAAAGATATTGGTATTTTTATGCCTGGTAGACTGAAAAGTGAAAGGTTACCTAATAAACTATTATTGGATATCGATGGTACCAATTTATGGGAGATAGCATGTAAAAAATTATCCAAATTACCAGATAAATATGGTAAATATGTTTTAGTTTATGACGACAAATTAATCGATATTGCAAATGAATATGGGTTGAATGTTATAAAAAGAGATATTGGTACTACTGAGGCTGATGGTCCATTGACATATATTTATGGTGGGGTTTCAGAGATAGATAAAACCCATATTATGTTTCTTAACCCCTGTCTTTTATTTTTGACAGTCGAAACTATTGAAAATTCTATTGAGGAATTTTTAAATTCTGATGCAGACTATGCAACAAGTGTCAAAAAATTGGAGAATTGGATTTTTGATTCTGAGGGTGATAATTTAAATAAAATCAAATATAAATTTTTATCAACTAAAGATATCGACCCCCTTTATCAAGCCGCACATGCTTTCCATATTTTTAATAAAGAAAATTTTTTTAAAGATGGTTATATGTTAAAAAAGGGACATCAATTGATTGAGATACCCGAAGATCAAACTATTGATGTTGATACAAGGGATGATTTTTTATATGCTAAATGGAGGTGGAGTCTTACTTGAAATATGTTATAGATATTGATGGTACTATATGTACACAAGAGGATGACTATGAAGATGCCAAACCTTTAAAAGAAAATATAGAACGATTTAATAAATTGTACGACGAAGGTCATACAGTCTGGTATTTTACAGCTAGAGGTACAGAAACTGGTATAGATTGGACCGAAACCACTAAAACACAATTTGAAAAATGGGGTGTTAAATACCATGAACTTCTATTTGGTAAACCCAGTGCTGATGTATATATAGATGATAGGTGTGAGAATATAAATAAATAAATGGATGGGATGGGTGGTTATTGTGATGTTTATTGGGGAGATTGGAATAAACCATAACGGTGATCTTAGAGGTTGTAAGAGACTAATAGCATCCTGTAAGGCTTCTGGTGTGGATATTGTTAAGTTTCAGAAAAGAAATCCTGATGTATGTGTCCCAGATAATAAGAAAGATATATTAAGAGAAACCCCTTGGGGGACTATGAGATATATTGATTATAAGAAAAAGATTGAATTCGGTAAGGAAGAGTTTGACGAGATAGATAAATTTTGTAACCAAATAGGAATTGAGTGGACTTCGAGTGTCTGGGATATAGATAGTTTAGAATTCATTTTAAATTATGATGTTCCGTTTATCAAAATACCAAGTGCTATGGTCACAAATAAAAAACTATTGAGAAAGATTAAATCTTCAGATATTCCAGTTATTATGTCAACAGGAATGAGCACAAAAAAAGAAATAAAAGATGCAGTTGATATACTGTCTGGTTGTGATTTATCAATTCTACATTGTAATAGTAGTTACCCATGTGCTGATGAGGAAATAAATTTAAAAACAATACAGACACTTAAAAAGGAATTTCCAAATCATACTATTGGTTACTCTGGACACGAGAGTGGTATATTACCCAGTGTTTATGCTAGAGCAGCTGGTGCTGATATAATAGAAAGACATGTTACTTTGGATAGAAATATGTGGGGAACAGATCAATCCTCTAGTCTTGAACCTATTCAACTAAAAAAATTGATTAATAGGTTATGGGAGCTTGATAGGATAATGGGTGACGGTAAGATTAAAGTCTATGATTCTGAAAAAGAGATTAAAGCTAAACTTAGAAAATAATTGTATACCAGGGTTTATTCCCTGGTATTTTTTTTATTTTTTGGTAACACCATTATAGAGGTTTTAGGTGTTTAAAATTATATATTATATACTTGGAATTGAAAAAAAAAATATAGAAAAAAGGAGATGTTAAAATGAAAATTTATGTGGGTAAATTTAATGAAAATGTTGATGTTGAAATGGGTTTTTTTAATGAGAAAACGGCAGCAGAATTAACTGCTAGTTATAAGGAGGTTGATTTAGATTTATCTGATTTTAAGAAAAACAATCTAAAAGATTTTAAAAAAGAATACAGTGATTGGATGGAACACGAATTTAAACACAAAAGAGAGGAACTGGATGAGGATAAAAAAATAGTACAAACATGGTCTAATCCTGAGGAGAGAAAAGCTCACGAAGATAAATACCCAAGTCTTAGTAAATGGGGTGTTGATGATATAGAATTAAATTCTGAGCATCTAGAGTACGTTTATATTGATCACAGTAACCATGATGATACAGTTGTAAAAAAACACATTGAGATAAAGGACGAGATGTCTATAGATGAGCTTGTTGATGTTAGACATTTTGTGGACGATAATTTTTAAAAAATATTTTGATTAACAATATTTATGAAACCAAATAAAAAGGAGATGTTAAAATGAAAGTATTTATTAGCAATTTGGAAAAAGAAACACCTCAGGTTAATTTTAATATGGTAGATGGTTTGGAAGATGGAGATTATAAAGAAGGTAATCTTATAATGTCAGAGATCACTAAAGAAAATGTTTTGGATATGAAACATGAATTGGGTGACCATATTGAAGTTGTGGCAGAAGAGATGCGTATGGATAAATTACCTATAGAAAATAAAGAACCTGTTGTTATGGAGGCCAGTCTTTCAGAAGTTAATTCGAGACATATCGTTATAGAAGAGGATTGTGCTGTGGGTGTGGTTGTTGAATCTGCAACAGAAGAAAATAAAAACCATGTCGTGTATTTAGATCACGAAATTAATGATGTTCAAGAACACGATATGAACCCAGAGAGTTTTATGATTGAGGACTATGTTACAATTCGTGATACAATAAGTGAAGCTAAAAATTGGGAACCAAAAGAATAAGTAGTGTTTGCGGTGGTCTCTTCCACCGCAATAATTTTTAAACCAAAGGGGATGGTAAACATGGGTGTCAAATTGAAAGGTTTGTCTTTAAATATCAAAAAAGAAGATATTGATGTAGAATTAGAAATCGATGAAGTCACATTAGATTTAGGAGACTTATTCTCCTTGATAAGTGAAGATGAAATTATGAGCTTACTTGGTGATATCGATATCACTGAGGAAGGATTTGGAGAGTCACTGTCATATGATAATGAAAAGGAAAACAATAAAGAAATTAGTCTTAATAAAAAGAATGTAATGTATGACTTAAATAATATGATGAGCGAAACATCTAAGAGTAAAAACCCAAAAGGTTTATTACCTATTGATCAATATTTTGAATCTAGTTTTGATTATTGTGTTTGGTTTGTGGATGATGAAAGTTTTCTTTCAAATTCTTTCATAAATGCTGATAGTAATACACCTGTTGACTTTTTTGTTGGTGTCCACTTTAAAGATTATAATGGAAAAACTGCAATGGGTTTTGAAACTCAATTTGCATTTGAAAATTTTATGGGTGATGTACAACGTAAATTTGAAAAACACTTACCATCAAATAATGTCCAAATAGGTGTGATGATGGAACCACTGACACAGATTAGAAAGAAAGCTGGAGATAATGTTTTTGGTGAATTAAAATACACAAACACTCAGATTTAAAAGAAGGGAGAATAAAATGCTTGATGATTTAAAAGAGAAGTTTGAGAAAGTCAAGAAAGAAGAGCATTATAAAAAAATGAAAGAGGAAAATCCCAATGGAACATATGTGTATATTGATAGATCTGGGAATAATGAAAGATCTGGGAATAATGAAAGATATGTGTGTATGGAATGTGGAGGGGAAATGTCTTTTAATGTGTATGGTGTTATACAATGTAATGATTGTGATTCTTTAGGTGTTAATATGTGACAGATTATATACCCGAGGATTTAACCTCGGGTTTATTTTTTTATACAACTAAAACTGTTGGGTAGTCTGCAATGAAATCTTCTTCAAATTGTTCCACTAATTGTCTTCTTCTTTCTCCTGCTGACTGCCAATCATCTTTATTTAAGTTTATTTCTGAGTATCCTATATTCAATCTATTTAAGTAACTAACCACATTATTCCATAAGTTTTCTTTAATATCTAATTCAGCTAACTCTTCAAAAGTTTCTGCATAGCTGTCCTTTATTGTGGATAGATTTTTGGGATGATCAGTAAATAGTTCCAAACGATAAAGGTTCTCTGAGATATCATAATATTCTTTTTTTATTTGTATTGAATGTGGGGATAGAAATTCTGCCTCTATAGGGCTCTCATAGATGTCTCTACGCATTTTATTATAAGCAGCCCCTAAGAACACACCACTTTGGTTTCCTACCGCATTATTGTATCCTGGAAGCATAGCCATCTCTTTACCTATAAACATTTTATCTCTTTCTTCCATAGGTACTATTTCTTTTATACCACTTATGGATATCTCCTGTTTTTGTAACACGCTTATTAATTCATCTGGTAGAAGATATATATTTTTACTTCTTCTACTTTGATTGCTAGAATTGAACTGAACATTCTCCACAATAAAAAAATGTTTAAAATATCTTGAGAATGTGTCTCTTGTAAAAAGATTTATAATATCATATATTTCTTGGTCTTTAGCCACATCTTTTAATATACCATTTAACCCGCATTTATATCTCATCTTTTTTATTAAAGTATTTATCTTCAAATATACCCCTCCTTTTCTTTCTATTGTATTGTTTTTAAAAGACTCTATTATGTATAAAAGACCCGGGGTTAAACCCGGGTTTAATTTATATGCTCATAAAACTATCTAATTCATTTGATAACTTCTTTGAAACCTTAGCTTGCATTGAAACAGATTCACTGTAATACCCAATAACTTCATCACCAGGTGTGTATAAAACTTTATCTGGTTTGAATCCATTGAAACTTTCTGCAATTAAATCAAGATGACCATTTACTTCTTTAAATACCCCATCTATTTTATCTACGGAACATTCTCTAAATAATTTCTTAGCCACTTCATTACCTTCATCATTTGGGTTTAATGGATCTACTACTTTGAAACTATTTGTTTGTGCCCAACTATCTTCGGCTGATGCGTCATAGACACAATCCCATGTTACAATTCTTAGTTTTCTTTGTTTTTGACCATTAGGGAATTTCTTTATTTTGCCTACAGCTCTTAAAGAAAAAGCAGGCAAAGTTCTCTGTTCGATCATTCTAGCTAAGTCTCTACCATATTTAGATTTAGCTGTTTCTATTCTCCCCATTAAATATTCACCCTCAAACCATACATCGGTTATAAGGTGACTTCTATTTTTGTTCCATACTTGCAAATATCTTTCTGGGTTCTTTCTTAAAGGGTGATCGTATTCCCCATAAAGAGCTCTGTTATTTAATCTCTTTTGAAAATGTGGGTCATTGATTCCAGATTCTAAATATTCTCTATCAAAAACATTACCGTTTCTGGTTTTTTTAGAAGTGTGGTTTAAAGGTGTCTCAAATTGGTATACCTGACCATTGTTTAAAAATGTACCATTGGAAGGATCGAAGGACATACCCTCAGATATTAAAACACCCATTTCTACAACATTATCCAATTATATTCCCTCCTTTATTTAAATTGTATTTAAGTTCTAATATATTGTTTTCGTATGAATTAAAGGAGCAGGGGTTAACCTGCTCCATTTTATATTATATATAATGAGGCAAAAATTATTATACTAAGTTAACTCTTGCCATGATTGCATGTACAGGGAACATATCGAATGTATCAACATATGCTAGAGAAGGTAACTGTAGATGCTGAATGTCACGAATTTCTCCATTCTTAAATAACTTAGAGTATCCTTGGTAGAATGTGAATGTTTCTTGTTCTTTATCATTACTACGAGGTACAACAGTTAATTCATCTAAGTCTCCAGCTCTTTCTGTGGATACCACTCTGATTTGGTTACCTTTAATATTAATGGAATATACATCGTAATCAACTGCAACACCTGCATATTCTTTATCCTTAGAAACAACTGATACCATCTTAGGCAAAAGTCTTGTAGTTCTAGGATCTGCATATATAACATTTTTGATACCATTTTTAGCATTGAACTTTTTCTGTAATTCAATAACCATTTGGTCAATGGTATCTGGTAACATTTCTTCACGCCAATTAACCGGAGTGTTTGGTCTGTAAGCTTCAGAAGTAGTAGGATCTTTCTTGAAGTCTTCTTCAAACCAATCATTAGGTGTTCCGTCTCCAACAGGTAATCTGTTTGCAAGAGCAAGACTTTCTTTATAATCTCTAAGAGTTTTAAAGATTTTGTGGTCTTTAACATGTCCTGCTAAATCTAAAATAGTAGCAGTAAGCTTCATCATACCATCTGTATTCTCAATAGTACCAAAATCTTTTAAAGTTTTTGGATCATATGATAATACCATGTTAAGACGTTCTTTAATAACGAAGTCCATTGGTTCTCTTTCAACACCAACAGATGAAACTTTAGAAATAGTAGAACCTGAAATTCTACCCTGAACTTTAAAGCTTTTAACTTCTGATTGTGTTCTCCAGCTAATCTCACCAGTTGTGAAATCTACTTTACCACCAATAGCAACCTCTACAGTAGAACTTCCATCTTGTGCAGCAGAGTTATCCACTTCAGTTACAACGAAGAACTGTGGGTTGTTTTTGGAACCTTCGTGCTGTGTAATAATGTTATCGTTAACTTCTTTGAATACACCAGGTCTATCTGTAGGTGTACCTCCAACGTCAACTGTAGCAACTACATCAGTAATTTTAATTTCAGGGAATAAGTTATTCTTATCAGCGTTCACATTTGTTACTCCACTTTCAGCAATTAAGTTAGCTGTATTATCAGCGTGATCTGCTGTAATCAATTCAGCTGTAAATTCTGGCTGAGAGTGATTTAAGAAATTATCCATGAAATCTTGATCTTTTACTACATCTGGGAAATATCTTTTTTCCCCGTCAATCTCTAAGTAGCGTCTTTCCCATTTTTTTCTGAAAGTATACTTATCTGTAGTTTTGTGATCTACAATTAAGCGACCATTACTTTTAATGGTTTCCAGATATTGAACAGGAGGAATAGCTGCCATCATAGGGGCAATTGATTCACCAGTAGTGAATGCCTCTTGATAGAGTTCCCAAGTTGTGTCCATTCTTTCTTGTACCATAGCCATATCTTCGTTAATTAAATCTGCCTTCTCACCAATCAGCATGTCATCTTCACTTAAAGAACCATTGAAACCTTCTCTTCTAGAGTTGTTTACGTTATTGGATTCTGCATATAATGGTGACATGAATTTTTCTTTTAGTGATTTAGAGCGACCTTCATCTTGTATGTACCCACCAAATCCAGCTGATAAAGGAACACCTACTGATTCACAGTATGCATTAACCTCTTCAATAGCTGAAGCATATCCAGAAATAGAGCTTAAGGATTCTGGGTTAATATCATGAGATAGTTTACCTTCCATTGTATTTACATCAAATCTTGTATCATTCATTTTACGAAATGACCTCCTTATTTTTATGATTAATATGATAATATCTACTTAAGATTATACTAAAATATTTGTTAATTTTGTAATTCCTAGTATTACCTTTATACCTTTAATATCATTACTAGTCTTCTTCTAATAATTCTCTAAAGGTATCTAATTTTTTATTCAGATAAATAAAAGAAATTCTAAATTCCAAAAGTGTCTGATATTTTACACTAACCGTATCAGATGTATTTTTGAAATACTCTAAAAGCATTTCCAATTTTCTTTTGTATTCTCTTGTGATGTCATCTAATATATCACGTTTATCTTTTGTGGTATCTATGTTTTCTAATTTTTCAACTAAATCTGAATAATTGTCATGAAGTATTTCAAAATTTTTATCTAATAATTTTTCTCTTTTTTTCTCGATCTCATCATCTTCCGATTCTTCCATTTCATCTAATCCTTCTTCAGGATTTTCATCCATGGTAAGATCAGGATCATCAGGATTATCAGTTTCCCCTGTATCGGCATCTGATGTATCTCCTTCATCGTCTGTCCCATCACTATCACCAACACTATCGTCATCTGCAGAGCCATCATCGTCAGAACCATCCTGAGCATCATTATCTGTTCCCACAGGTTCTGGGGTTTCTTGATTGTCCGGTCCAGAATCTTGTGTATCTTCTGAACCGGAATCATCATTATTTTCTTGATCTTGTCCATCATCTTCTGGTGCCTCCATATGGAGAATTTCTTTTTCACCTTTGTCTTGAAATATTTTCTCTAAGCCATTAAAAAAACTCATACCAAAAACCTCCTTTTAAGAGGATAAATAAGATTTGAAGATTAAAAACTTTTTATAAGCTTTTAATATATTTAAGCTATAGTAATTGTTTACTTGTCCTTAATAGTGCAATTTAATTAAAAAGCAGGGATATCAAAACCCCCGCTTATTTTTTATTGGAGCCTATTTTCGTATCTTATTCTATCAACCTGTCTTTCTAATTTCTTTTTCATTCTCTTCATTGTATCTCTTGCTTTTCTATCATTTTCATTTCTGGCATCCTGAATGTTTTCTTCCAACATATCTATTTCGTCTTTTAAAATTTGAATAGCTAACTCTTTTCTTTTAACTGTTCTGTCATGCATTTTATATTTTAATACTGTGGCTGAAAGAACACCAACTATTAAAGATAATATTGGGTTTACAAATACCACAGCATAAACACCATACCCTAATGCTAGAGAAACAAACCATTCCAATATCTCATCTAAAAATGGTATGATCTCATCATTAATCAATTTCTCTTTTAGTTTCTCTCTTTTATTTTTTCTTCTGTTTGAGATGATATGTTCAGCTTTTGTTTTAAATCTCTTAAGTTGAGTGAATGCTTTCTTTGGTAACTTAGTAGTTGTCCTTTTTATTTTCCGTAATTGATGTTTGAAATCTCCGATAGCACCCTCACCATAGAACACCTCTTCATTAACTAAACCCATCACTTCTTCATTTGGGATGGATTCACTTTTATAATATGACTCACTAAATAATAGTTTTGTTTCTCCCATAAAACTACCAATGAATGATTCTATATATTCGACTGTTACTGTTTCTTCTGAGTCTTCATCTGGGGTATAAAGGTATGCTTCACCAATCAATTCTCCATCTTTAACTTCGATATCATAATGTTTTGCTATACCTATATATTTACCATTAACATATTCTTTGATGTTTTCTACTATAACTGGAACTTCTCCAAAATCATCTTTGATGGTTTCATAAAGTGGTTCCCAAAGCATTTTGTTTTTCATCTTTATCCAATACCTTGTGATATATTTATAAGTTACATGTTGTATACCTTTTAATGTTAGGTTTGATAAAGCAAAATACGTTAACCCTAGAAAAAGACCAAATCCTAATGATCCAGTAACCAAAGTTCCTGTTATACCAGCCGCACCCCCTAAATTAATTGAAGCCATATAACGATAAACTTTCATTTGGAACGGCATCCAATTATTAGTGACCCATTTACCGAGGGCCTCTTTATTTGACGGGTCTAGGATTTTAAGTTGTTCCATTAATTTTTTCTGTTCTTTTTTATACTCTTTAAACTTTCTTTTCAATTTACCCGGTAGTTTAGTTAGTTCTGGTGCCTCTCTCACTACACCGGTATTCATTTCAACTACACCGTCACCAGCTATTATGTTATTATCACTTTTTAGAATTAAAAAACTGTTTTCGTTTTCCACATCTTCAAAGTTCTTGATTTTATATGTTAATAAATCGTGACGCTGAATACCTGTTGCGAAATCTTCTCTTACAGCTTTTCCTGTTATGAAGTCGTAAAATAAACTAGAAGATCCATCTTCCAAAGTTTTAAATAAAAATCTTTTTCTAATTGGTGCCAAAGATGCAAGGTAATCCTCATCTTTACAGAAATACTCTAAAAGAGAAAGATATTTTTTATAACTAACTTCTCTAAAATGATAAACATTATCCATAACATTATTAAAGTTAATATTGTTTTTTAAAGCGAGTTTCAATTCACTTTCATCTTCATCATCATTGTATGTTAAAACACTGGATGATTTAAATAAATCTACATTTTCTTCTGGGAAGTTAGAATCATAAATGCTTACTATATCATCATCATTATTTAAAGCAAGCAATCTTATAGTTTCACCTCTTGATAAAACATAGAAGTAATCGATTGCACCTTCTACATATTTCTTCTCCACCCGTAAAAAGAGATGATACTTTTCATCATAAAAAGCTGATAGTCTCTCTACCTTACAATCTTCTGAAAGTAAGTAGTCTGTTATTTCTTCAACTGTCTCCGACAAAAGTTTTTTGTCCAAATAATCGTTTATTCTAAAAAGATTAGAATATTCATTATCTTCTTCTAAACATCTTAAAAAATTATGAATTCTAAAATTATCTAAAAGTGTCAGTTCATTCATATATGAAAACCTCCAATTTATTGATTTTTAAGCTACTTAATTTGTTCTGCTTGATATGTTTCGAAACAAATAGGATAGTTAGTAAACTAAACTTAATAAGGGGTGAATGTTCAAATGATAGTTAGTGATAGATTGAATAATATAAAGGATGATTTAGAACAGGTCAAAAAAAAGGCCAAAGAAGATTTAGGTATAGATGTTGTCGTTGTTTTTGAAACGGGTGTTTTAAAAGAAGAGGATGAAAAGAGAGTAAGGAAATTTCTAAATGAAACATATGAGTCTTATTCACACAAACCAAGAAAGTACATCTCTATTTATCCACTCAATAGAAATGTCAGTATGTTGCTTAAAGATAGTGATTATGGTGCTCCGATGACCAATAATGGTTTGACCCAGGTTTTACATGATATGGCTGGTGCAAATGATTACACAAGGTACGGTAGACACAGTGGTATGTGTAGGAACTTATATGAAAAGGTTATTGTTGAGTTGGACACAAATTATGTGGATAGATTATCTAACCTCAAAAACCATGGTTCAGAAATAACTTTCCATTTAGAAAGAGATATATTGACAGCTTTAAGTGATATTAAAGATGACTATGGCGAGTTATCTCAAAAAATCCTCAATAACCTAATGGCTAATATATCCACAACTAAAGAATATATTCGAGGTAGAAACAATGTACCCGATAATAATTATGTCGGTCAAGGTAACGAAAGTGATCTAACCAATAAAAATTACACATATTATAATAGGGGTTTCTTAAAGATATTGGATCTTACAATTATGTGGTATATTAATCATAAAATTGTACAGCAAAATGTTTCCGATAAAGATATCTTTTATCACATCGATAAAATCTTAAGAATAATGGATAGGGTTCGTGGTTTTAATAAAGTTTATTATTTTAAAACTCTTTTATCTGGTGATATAGATATTAAAAAAGATTCTGTAATGGATGTTTTATTTAATAGAGTCTATCTTGATGTCTTGGATAATAACCCTTATGAAAGAAAGAATTTAAAATATAAACCGATGTATCTTAATAGTGATAGCAAATCTATTCTACATTCTGATGGGACATCATCTGATGAAAGTTCTTTAATTTCTGAAGCATCTTTGGTTTCTTTTGATGTGGATTCAAATGATATGGTTCAGTTTATTGGTGAATGTGTGATATTAGAAAAAGAAAACTTGATTGCTGAATCTATTTTCGATATGTTTAAAAAGTCAGATTCTAAAAAGATCATAGAATTAGCTCGTGAAGTAGATCAAATTGCAGTCGAATTTGAATTTATGTATGATCAGTATTCAAAATCTGATGCAATGCATAGGGCTTATGATTGTCTTGATAGGATTGATAAGAAAATGAATAGAGCTGACACTGATGAAATGCACGATGCTTTAGATGGTATACGTTCTAAACTTCTAGAAATCATTAAGAAAAATAGAAACAGAAATATTAAAAAACAAAGGATGACAATAAATATTGATTATCCTAAAGGATACGGAATGAATGCGTAATGGGTATTAATATAGTATCCAGTAAAAATGAAACAGCTAATGATAAATATAAAATAGAAGAGGAATATATACCAGAAGCAGAAGCAATAGGTGATATGTTGGGGGCTGAAGAAGAACCCGATGTAGATTACGATGAAGAAAATGATTTTTATTATGGGCAACCTGTTATGGGTGAGGAATTCATTTATGATTTTGATACCACAAATAAAACATTTGTCGCAGTACACAATGTCTTAAAGGAATACGGTATTGAAAACAATAAGTTCTTTTTGGTTCTTTATGATAAAGACTTAGTTGGGGTTGACCCACATGACCCTAATTTGTCTGTAGAGATGCAGCAGAAAGTAGTTAGAGAGGTTAAAAGAAACTTCTGGTATTATATACGAGAGGTAGTGATCTTACAGACAGAGGGTGGTAAGACACGCTTCATGTTACATATTGGAAACCTTGCTGCTGCTTTTTTAAAACTACAGAACTTAAACTATTACTGGGAACAGCCAAGACAGACTGGTAAGACACTTGGTGAGATGTGTTTTGAAAGTTACTTCTTTGCTTTTGGTTGTATCAATACAGAGTTTGGTTTTTATTGTTATGACAATACCAGAGCTAAAGAAAACTTACAGACTGTTATAGGTGTCCTAGAGAACCTACCAGAGTATTTAAGAATTTATAACTTAAAGAAAAAGGTAGATAAAGAAACTGGTAGGGTATCTTATAAAGATAAAGGTGAAGCTGGTAAGAAAATCAAATCACACGAAAACGGTGTAATGAATAATAAAGCATATGCCTCAACTACTGGGCAAACAAAACAGTCAGCTGATAAAGCTGGTCGTGGTGCAACTCAGGCTAAGATGAACTTTGATGAGTTTGGCTGGTCAAGATTCAACTATATCGTATGGGGTGCAGCTTCTTATGCACATACTACGGCAGCTAAAAACGCAGAGAGAGCTGGTAAACCGCATGGTGTATCCTTTACATCGACACCACCAGATATGTCCTCTAAAGAGGGTGAATTCTTATTCGACTTTGTAAAGAGAAAATCAGCTAAATTTGAAATGTTTATGTTTGATATGACACATCAAGATTTAATAGCCTGGCTTAGAGCTAATGCTAAAAAGGATTTCTTCTACCTATCTTTTCAGTATTATGAAATGGGGTATACAGAAGAATGGGCAAGAGACCAGTGGAGACAGTGTGCTACTTTAGAAGATTATAGAAGAGATGTTTTACTAGAGTGGAGAAGAGATTTATCCAGCTCTCCTTATGGTCAGGTTGCTTTAAATAAAATAGAACAGATTGTAAAAGAAGTTGAATATGAATCAATCATCTTAAATAATAAATATCACTTTAAAGTTTATCCAGGGTTTGAAATGGGTAGATATAAAAACATAGTTGTCGGTATTGATGTCGGTACAGGTATGGGTGGTAACTATGATAGTTCCACTATGGTTGGAGTAGACCCCGATACCACCGAAGTTTTATTTACATTCAAATCAAATGAAGCAGACACTTCTGTTTTCTCGGCATTGATATATGAATTTGTAACTAAATATTTAAATCAATGTGTGTTGGTAATAGAGCGTAACTCTGTTGGAAAAGCTATAATAGATAATTTAAAAGATACTGATATAAGAGAATATCTTTATTATTCTCCATTCTCCAATAGACATGAAATTCAAGATGCCACACCAGAGGTTATGAGTAATGGTAAAAAACATTTATTTGGTATAATAAACAGAAGAAAAATCAGAAAAAGATTATTTGAGATAATGTCTACTAGGGTAAGAGAATATAAAAGACTATTTATGTCTGAGGATATATATGATGAAATGACTGACTTGGTAGAAAAGAAAGGTAAAATCAAACATAAAGATGGAGCTCATGACGATTTAGTTATTGCATATTTATTTTCACTATATGTTTTAATGCGTGATACAGAGCTTTATGAAAACTTTGGTATACCTAAACCAAACCCACCAACCGATACAGAAAATGAAGAAAGATATGATATGGATAATCTTGGGGTTGGAAAAGAAGAAGATATTAATATTTTTGTCACTGATTCCACAGGTGAAAAAGATGAAATAAAAACAATGGATGAATATCTAAAAGAAAGAGAAGAAGAAGATTTCAGACAAAGGTTAAGAGGTAATGACGATGAATTTTCACCACCATCTGGTAGTGATGGTTTTGTAGATTTGGGTGGAGATATGTTCGATTAAATCAAAAATAATACCCGAGGGTCAAACCTCGGGTTTTTATATTATAAATTAAAAGAAAACTTACCCTGTTTAATAGATTTAAGTAAATTCTTATCTATTTCTTTTTTAAATATTTTGCCACCATTATCGTCAGCAATATAATCCATACCATATTTGATTAGGTTGTCTGGTATTAGTAATGAAGATAAATCTGATACACTATCATTTAAATAATCGTTAGTCTGTATGAATTGGTTATCAATATATTTATACAGTGTTCCGTTTGATTTCAATAAGATATGAAACCAATCACCCCAAGCATAAGGTCCACCATATACTCCGATGTTAGCCTGTGTGTCGTCTGGATTTAATCCAGTGCCAATGTGTTTTGTGTTCAACCCATCTATTGTGTAATCTGTATTTACTGTGAAAGAATAAGATGTACCTTGATTAGAAGCTACACCATTAACCACAAATAAATCGTTTTGGTAAGTGTTGATTAAATTTGCATCCCCATATTCACTCGCGTTTTCACAATTACCAAACCCAATACAATTCTCATAATATTTTCCTTGTCTAAATGCACCGTAATCTAAACCCCTGTTATCAAAAATACAATTATAACAGCTAACATAACCATTTTGTTCACCCATCTTAATGAAACCACCATTGTTTAATCGTAAAACACAATTGTAAAAATTATATATTTCATTTCCGCTTTCCCTGAATAAACCATCCGCTACAACCACCAAACTATAAAAGTCACAATTCGCACTTGAATATTGCCATGGCCTAGAAGTTAGACCAAAATCCAACACAGAATTCAACCCATCACCAATAAAGTCTATATCTTTATTGATTGCTCCTGTATAATCATTATAATTTGCATTTTCATTACCTATTAAATATATAGCATCACCACTAACGGATCTGTTGTATGCTTCTGTAACAGTTAATAATGGAGATTGTTCAGAACCGTCATTAGAATCATTTCCATTGATACCTTCGACATAATGAATATTATTATAAGTTAATTCTTCATTATTTATATTTATAGTTGGCATTTTTTAAATCACCTCTTTCTATAAAAAGGTCGCACTTTTTATGGTGCGACCGTTATTTTTACATTATAAATACATATGCTTTATTTTCGGTGTCAGTTCTCACAATGAAAGTTATATCTATTGATTCTTCTATTTCTATTCTTGGTATAACTATACCTTCAAAATGATCTATTCTTTCAAAGACCATAACATCAAGCACACCATCAAACATATCTTCACCGAGCGCAAGAGAATACATTGAACCTTCGAAATTATCCTCACCTAATATACTAGGTAATTCAAAATATCCATCGAATGATTCTTCATCAGTTGCTAATGTGTGTAAGTTAATATCAATAGAATCTTCACTATCAAATACAGGGACATCAAAAGAGACATCTATTTTATTCCCTGTATCTTCTTCACCGACATCATATCTGACTGTTAAGTTTACATCTATAGCTCTAGCATCATTAAATTGTGGTACCTCAAAATAGATATCTATCGAATCTTCTGTATCTATTCTGGATACAACCATACCATCAAACGATATTTCATCATTAAATTGTGGTACCTCGAAACCAATATCGATATCATTGGTTAGGTCTTGTCTTGCTGTTACTGTACCATTAAAACTATCAGTATCTTCAAATAGTGGTACATCAACCATACCATCGAATTCATTTTCACCTGGTATTTTAGCTATAACTTCACCACTAAAACCAATGTCAAATGTGTCGAATCTTTTAATGGATATTGAACCATCAAATGACGGTAAGATATTTGGTGTTTGGATGGCTGTTACGGTTGCGTCAAATGAATCCTCATCATCAAATTTCGGTACATCCAAATTGATGTCGATTTCTTCTGTTGGGTCATATCTAACATCAAAAACTAAATCAAAAGATTCAGTTCCTTGGCCAACTATATCAGTTGTACCATTCATTTCGTTTTCTGGTGGTACAATTATTTGTGCGTCAAAAGAGGTTGTATCCTCTAACTTTGCTATGACTTCTCCATTGAATTGGGAAATCTCTTCTGTCATTTATTTACACCTTCTTCCTATTGTATTAGGAGAGGTTAAACTATAATGCTACCTTCTGTTTTAATATGGAAGTTAGCACCGAGTTTACCTTTACCCATTTGTGTCTGGATTGAAACATAAAAATCTTTATTTATATTTATAGTTGGCATTTAATAAAACCTCCTCTATTATTAATTATTTATTCTGTTTTTGTCCGTTTGTTAAATTCATTGAGATTACATTTTGTTCGTTTAATTTTTCTGTTTCGATTTTGATGTTCTTTGTCTGTCCATTTATATTTAAACTAAAAACATTTGTCTTTTTTATAGGTACAAATTTAAATCTTAATTTTATTTTCTGTTCCATCATATCCACCCAGAAAAGTAATTCGATACTATTACCGTTCTCATCTTTTTCTTTCCAACCTGTATAGTATCCTATTATGTAATCTTTACCTTTCCAGCCACTCACCTTTTCTTTAAAGTTTATAATATCTTTACTTAGGCCTAATTGTCGACCATTGAAAGAAAAAATAAATTCACTTTCGTTTACCTTACATACTCCTTTATTAGTAAAGTGAGTAAACTTAGATCTATCGCCTTTTAAGATGAATTCTTCTACCCTATCTTTATCTATGTCTTCAAAATCTCTTTCTGTTTCTTTTAATACTTCACCATTTTTATAAATTGCTATCCAGTCCATTAATCTTTTAGCCAATTCTAAAACCCCCTAATTTGACTTCTTTAAATTATATAGCTGTAGCCAACCATAAGATCGGCTACAGCATAATATGTTTTTAAGTATAGAAATATCTTACTGCAACTTTAAATGGTTTTGGTCCATGTGTTGCACCATATGGTACTTGCACTTGAAGTGTGACATCTGAAAAGTTTTCTAAAGCTGTTTCGTCACCAACATTAGCTAAACCAGAAATTTGGTTATCTGTGAGTTCAGAAGATCCAATAGGTAATTCAAAAGAATCATTTAATTCTTGTAAAGAAGTATCACCTAACGAATCACATTGAGCATACACCCAACCTGCTGTTACAACTTCCTGTAGTTTAGCACCATTTTCATCCAACACAAATAAAGAACAATCCTGCATTGCACTTGCTGGTTCAACATCAGCAGATACTAAATAATCAGTTGCATCTGGCATAGAGCCTGTAGAAAGTGGTGTTACACTACCTGCAACATAATCGATTGTGTAATCTGTGTCTTTAACATAGATATCTTCATAGTTGAAATCTAGTGTATGTGTTGCAACACCATCAACTGTTAAAGATGTCCCTGTTGGGAATGTGATTGTGTTAGCTGTATAGTCAATAACATAATCAGTTCCAGCTGTTGCACCAGAGATTGCAGCGTTACCATCGTCAATAATGTTTTCATTGATATCAATAGCAACATCAAGTGTATCTGGCACAAAATCTTGTGTGGTGTTTAGAGGTAAAGATTTAACTACTTCTGTTCCTTCTGCAAGTTTGGTTTCACCTACATCGTTAGCTGCATCTAATGTAGCAGTTAACTGTACATCTGTTATAGAATCTACCCCACCTCTGTTATTCCAAATTCTTAAATTTAGTTCATCTGAATTCTCCTGGGCTTTAATCTCTCCAAGATCCCAAGGATTGGATTTTAAATCAACATCTGCTGGCACACCTGTATCTGGATCAGGGGTCACATCATAAAAACTTACCTGAGGTACTTTAGACATTAAATATCATTCCTTTCTCTTATTATTTTTAATTTACATTAAGTTGTGCTATGATACTCATTGTAGTGACATTATCAAAGTCACCGCTGACTAATGTAATTCTTAACTTATCGTTTACGATATTAAAATTGGTCGGAAATTCTTTATGTTCTTCACCAGTTTGTAAATCAAAACTATCTAAAATAACCCAATCATCTGTGTTTGATAATTTCTCTAAATTGATTATTAGGTTAGATTGATTGTCTGACTGGCTACCAATAGATATCAATAGATTGTTTATTGTTCCCTCATACGGAACTTTAATTTCTGTGAATGTTTGGGGACCCTGTTTTAAATTTTCCCCCAACATAAACACTATGTCTTTGGATTCATTTTTGTCGGGGTTTTTATTGAGTTTAGACCACCCATTATTAAAACCATTAGGTATTTATAATCTACCCCCTAACCACAAGTCTATAAGGACCACTAGCTGTAATATTAAAAGAAGAGAAGTCCTCGAATAAATCAGAGAAGCTCTCTCCAGTATCAACTTTAATATCCATACTGTTGATAGATAAATTCAATGATTGCTCACCATCGTTTATGATTGAAATTGATTTTCCTACTGATTGCAAAGTGTAGTTTTTATTTCCTGTGTGTTCATCTGCTAAAATAACCTTCGGATTATTTATTTCGGTTTGTACATCGGGAATCGAAACATTTATACTATCTTCACCAGATGCATAAAGGAACCTTTTATTTATGAAGAAATTCTTTTCTGGATTATAGCAAAAGGTTTTAGCTTTAATGTCGGCTGGAATTGTTAAACCACTGTATATATTGAATGAATCTTTATCGGGTAATTTTATAGTACCATCTATTAATATATCGTTTTCTACTTCTGTTGCTGTAGAACAAATTCTAATTATAACATCTGATCCTTTTTCTGTTATGATACTAGCCATATTTTATCCCTCCTTTTTATTATGTTCTGGGTTGATTACTTAATCTCAACATAACCGACATGTTTGAAACATTTTCGACATCACCACTGAATAACGATACCCTTAAAGTGGGGTTGTCTATTTCTATATTGACAAATTTTTTAGCCGAATTACTACCTGATGGTATAGTTATATTGTCGAGTATATACCATCCATTTGCTGTTTCATCATAGTATTCTATAAATAAACCTATGTCTTCTGTATTGGATGAACTCTGACCTTTATTTGCTATTATGGTATTTATATATTTTTGATATGGCACATATATCTCTGTTTTTTCTTGTGGACCAAGTATTAAGGATGTACCCAACATAAACACAACATCTCTATCACCCTCTATAACCGTGGCTGATTCTAACTTGAGGATTACGTTCATATTAGAAACATTTTCATAATCACCACTCACTAATGATATCCTGAATATATCGTTATCTATTTCTTCTAAAACATCGTATGTCACATTGTTCTCATCAACCTGTAATTCAAATGTTTTCAATACATCCCAATTACCGGTGTTTTCATTTAAAATATCCAATGAAAATATCAAGTTAGATGAGTTTGTTGAACTTACACCTTTATTGACAGTTAATGTTTTAATTTCTGCATCATAAGGTAACATCATTTCTGTGTGACTTTGTGGTCCAGTTATTAGTTCACCACCCAAAGAAAAAACCGCATCTTTAGTGAAGATTGCTCCTACACCACCCGATGCCGTAGAGTTTATGGTTATTTCTCTAGTTGTGGGGTCCATTTCAAATTCTATATTGTTACCTGGTGAAAGATAATCTATTAGGTTACTATTTAATGTTTCGATATTTTCTATGGTTACAATCCCCGATGGTTCGTCATATGAGAGATTTATATTGTTCCCAGCCCCAAGATAATCGATTAACCTATCTTTTTCTAAAAGTTCACTTGCATCAATAGTTAGTGACTCTGTTTCTGGATCATATATCAAATTGATATTATCTGATGAATTGAATGCAGAGTCCAGCTGGCTCCTTTTTAATAGGTTACCATTTGTATCGATTGTGATTTCTTCTATTTCTGGGTCGTAACTTATGTCAATATCATCCCCACCTTTAAAATGATCTATGATTCTATTTTTTCTTAATAGATCACTTGCATCAATAGTTAAGATCCCAGTTTCTGGATCATACTCAAGATTTATATTGTCAGATGAATCAAAAAAATTATTTATTTCATTCTTTCTTAATAGATCCGGTGCACCTATGGTGATTTCGCCTGTTTCTGTATCCTCTGATAACGCTATGTTTTCACCTTGATTGATAAGTTCATTTATACGTGAACTCATTATTTCGAAAACATCCTTTATATTATCAAATTTTATTTCTCCAGTATCTGGATCATAAGTTATAGAGATGTCGTCACCAGCAATGAGTTTATCATTGATCAAACTCGATATATGATCACCCGTTAATGAACTTTCTATACTTATAGTGTTTGTGGTTTCATCTAAGGTTACACTAACCATATCATCGGTATCTATCACATTACCAATGAGTGAGACTATATCTTCATCGGTTCTCTCATTTCTTATTACTATCTGATCATTGGTATCATCATAGGTTATGTTGATATTGTCTGTGCCTTTGAGTGTAGGTCCTATTAAATCTTGTATCTGCTGGGTGGATATTGGTTTGCCAGTTATGGTTATCTTATTGGTTGCAGAATCAAAATCAACCAATATATTGTCACCGGCAACTAGAGTCTCAGAAAGTGCTTCGCCTAATTCTCCACCACCAACACCTGCTCTCTGCCAAGTATCCTTAGCTGTATCTTTTTTCTGCCAAAGAGCTTTTGTATTATGTTCCATTAAAAATGTACCAGGTGGGGAATTATTTACTTTTGGGTCAGAGGATAGATTTGGGTCCCCTGTATATTGAGACCCATGTAGTAAAACTATTCTCTTTGGTAATTCTGTATTAATAAAGTTTATAAAACGTTCTAAATCAATAGGCATTTAATTTTATACCTCCTTTATCATGTGGTTTTTACTTGTACATTTAAACTAGTTATATCTAAATCAGTGTTCACTTCTTTCTCATAAACTGTACCGGTATCAAGTGAACCTTGGTCTACCATAGCATCTGTTTTTGTTTTAGTTTCTTCTTCTATTAAACTAGTATCAAATATATTGCTTATTATTCTTGCTTTACCATCTGTTGGTATTTTAATAACAGCAGAACCTTTACCTGTTTGTGATAAAGTTAAACCTTTATTATTG